>FLNY01003131.1_pt1 | contig 36027 bp, 31 predicted proteins | sample 1140381 | NCBI WGS metagenome assembly FLNY01 (sample SAMEA3878172, study PRJEB12797) | bioreactor metagenome | biome: Moose rumen | place: Sweden | collected 2011-10 | reverse complement strand
AATATGTAGTGCTCCACCCATCGGCTCCATACACCTCAGTATATTTCACAGCCGCAACGGGCAGATAGCGGTTGCAAAATTACAAAAAGTTTTGGGAAAGAAAGGAAAAACGACCCCAAAAAGTTACTTTTTCCTTGAAAAATTTGGAGGAATCCGATTTCAACATTTCAAAGACCGATATTTGCTCTTTATGAGCCTCTCAGAGAAGCTTTCTACTGGCTGGAGTTGTTTTTAACAAACAAAATCCCAATACCAGTCGTTTGCTATGTTTCACTCGAAATGTCAGCCAATGACAAAAACGAATATCAGAATTTATGTAAAAACTGCCACTTTTTAAAGTGGGCTCAATTATTTCACTGACGGTGAATACTATTTCAATGACGGTGAATACTATTTCAGTGACGGTGAATACTATTTCAGTGACGGTGAAATAATTTTTTTGGGGCGGTTTTCTTGCATTTGGGTCGGAAATTTTGTATCTTAGCAGCAAACTATTGGTACGCGGGTGTCTCACCCGCGACCCAGCCGCAGGTGAGACACCTGCGTACCAATGCGAACCAGTGAAATAACTTTAGTTATATAGATGTATTCCATGAAAAACTAAAAATAAGAAAGGATTTAGAAATGGCAAAGTATGTGAAAACAGGAAGGAGCAGGACGGGTTCGAGGAGGACGAGCAGAAGCGCAACGCGACGTCGATAGCGGTGAGCGGAGTGAACTTCAGGGCCGACCGCGGGCTCGTGACGGGCGTGAACGAGCATTGCCGGTTGGAGCCGGGCGGGGCGCGGCGGCTGCACCGCTCGCCCTACACGCTGGAGGAGCGGGTGCAGCGGGCTCGGGATTTCATGGCTGAGAACGGGGTGATGCGCACGGGCGACTATGCAGGGCTGACGAGGCTGTCGCGCACGGTGGTCTCGATTGAGCTTCGGCAGCTATGCGAAGCCCCCGACTCGGGGATCACGAGCCGGGGGCGGAAGAGCGGGAAAGTCTATATCACCACGGATTACGCGGATTAGACGGATTATGCGTCATGCTCAGGCGAGTTCTCTCATGGCGCGCTCCATCTTCTGGGCAATCTCGGCGGTGCAGAGACGGCCGAGGCTGCCCTCGTGGGTGTGATGGACGGTGCGGGTGGGACGGTAGGTGCCGTCGGCCACCTGGTGGGCTACGGTCTGGTAGGCCTCGCGGAAGGGGATGCCCTGAAGGGTGAGGCGGTTGACGTCCTCGACGGTGAAGAGGAGGTCGTACATGGGGTCGTCGAGTATGTCGCGGCGCACCTCGATGTGGCGGAGGGCATGGACGGCCATCTCGAGGCAGCGGTGCAGCTGCTGGAGGGCGGGGAAGGTGGTGTCCTTGAGCAGCTGCAGGTCGCGGTGGTAGCCTACGGGCAGGTTGGTGGTCAGGAGCGACACCTCGTTGACGACCGACTGCAGGCGGTTGCAATGGCCTCGGATAAGCTCGAAGACGTCGGGATTCTTCTTGTGGGGCATGATGCTGGAGCCCGTGGTGTACTGGTCGGGCAGGCGCAGGAAGGCGAAGTTCTGGCTGTTGAACAGGCAGACGTCCATGGCGAGGCGTCCCAGCGTCGAGGCTACGGCGTTGATGGCGTAGCTGACGGCGCGCTCGGTCTTGCCGCGGCTCATCTGGGCTGCGACGACGTTATAGTGGAGGTCGTCGAAATGGAGCAGACGGGTGGTCATCGTGCGGTTGAGCGGGAAGCTGGAGCCATAGCCTGCGGCGGAGCCCAGCGGGTTCTGGTTGGCGATGCGCCAGGCCGCGAGGATGAGCTGCATGTCGTCGGCGAGCGTCTCGGCGTAGGCGCCGAACCAGAGGCCGAAGCTGGAGGGCATGGCCATCTGCAGGTGGGTGTAGCCGGGCATGAGCACATCGCGGTGCTGCTCGCTGAGCTGCTGCAGGAGGTCGAACAGCTCCTTGACGCTGTCGGCCAGCTGGCGCATCTCTGCGCGATAGAACAGCTTGAGGTCGACGAGCACCTGGTCGTTGCGCGAGCGGCCGGAATGGATTTTCTTGCCGATGGCGCCGAGGCGCTGGGTGAGCAGGTGCTCCACCTCGCTGTGTACGTCCTCGATGCCGTCCTCGATCTCGAAGCGCCCGGCCTCGATGTCGTCGGCAATGCGGTTCAGCTCGTCGGTGAGCACGGGCAGCTCATCGGGGGCGAGCAGTCCGATGCTCTCAAGCATGGTGATGTGGGCCAGTGTGCCCTGCACGTCGTAGCGAGCCAACAGGAGGTCGAGCTCGCGGTCGCGACCGACGGTGAAGTCCTCCACCATGCGGTCAATGTCGTATCCTTTGTCCCAGAGTTTCATTGTCTATTTCGGTTTTATCGGTTTTATCGGAATTACGGTATATCGGAATTACGGTATATCGGGATAACGGTATATCGGGATAACGAAGGGGGAAATACAGCCGGCGGAATTCCGCCGGCTGTCACCCGACCTCAATCTAAATTTGCGAGGGCCTTGATGAAGGCGATGTAGCGGTCGATGCCGTCGAGGACCTCCTGCTCCCCTACCCACTCGTCGGCCATATGACTGCGAGCGGAATCGCCGGGGCCCATCTTGATGGAGGGGAAGGGCATCTGCGACTGGTCGCTCGTGGTGGGCGAGGTGAAGGTGGGGATGCCCATGGCCTGTGCCGCCTGCACGAGGGGGTGCTGCATGCTGATGGCCGAGGCACGGATGTGGGTGGAGCGCGGCGTCAGGTCGGAGGTGACGGTCTGCTGCAACAGGCTGACCACCTCCTCGTTGGTGTAGGCATCGGTGGTGCGCACGTCGACGACGAAATGGCACTCGGCCGGGACGACGTTGTGCTGCGTGCCCGCCTCGATTTGCGTGACGGAAATCTTGATGGGACCCAGCAACTCCGACTCGCGCTCAAACAGATAATCGCGCAGACGCTGAATGTCGTCGAGGGCGATATACAGCGCATTGACGCCCTCGTTGCGCGCCGCATGACCGGCCCGGCCATGGGCTACGCCGTCGAGCACCAGGAGGCCGCGCTCCGCCACGGCGCACTGCATGCGGGTGGGTTCGCCGACCAAAGCCCAAAGACCCACACCCGGAAGACCCACCCCCAGCTCCTCCCTATAGGGATGGGAGTAGTTACCTTCTAACTTCGAATCCAAGGGAAAAGAACTATCTACTCCCTTCCCTGCAGGGAGGGGCCGGGGGTGGGTCTTTTGGAGGAGGGTCTTCATGAGTGCTCGCGATCCATTCAGGCCCGTCACTTCCTCCTCGGCGGTCAGGGCCAGCAGGAGGTTGAAGGGAAGATCCTTATGATTGTAATAATGCAGGAAGGCGGCGGTGAGTCCGACGAGCGAGGCCCCAGCGTCGTTGCTGCCGAGACCGTAGATGCGACCGTTCTCATGCGTCGGCGTGAAGGGGTCGCGGGTGTAGGCCGGCGATGGTTTCACCGTGTCGTGATGGGAGTTGAGCAGCAGCGTGGGCTTATGGTCATCCCATGCTGCGGAGCATGCCCAGAGGTTGTTGTACAGGCGATGCACCTCGCTGACGCCCTGTGCCTTCAGAAAATCTTCCAAGAGCTGAGCCGTCTGTGCCTCCTCACGCGAGATGGAAGGCGTGGCTATGAGCCGGTCGAGCAGGTCGATATAGATATTCATGGGCGAATAGTGGTTCCAATGTCGTTAAGCAGATTGTCGGCATGCTTGATGACCACCGAGCCGACACCGCTCTCGATGGCGCGGAAGGCGGCGGCAATCTTCGGCAGCATGCCCTTGGCGATGATGCCCTCGCTGAGCAGGCGGGCGTAGGCCTCGCGGTCGATGGTCGGAATGAGCGATGTCTCGTCGTCGACATCGCGCAGCACGCCGCTTTTCTCGAAGCAGAGCACCAGCTGAGCCTCGTCTATGCGGGCGGCAGCGATGGCCAGGGCGCCGGCCACAGAGTCGGCATTGGTGTTGAGCATCGAGCCCTGGCCGTCGTGCGTCAAGGGGCAGACGACGGGCGTGATGCCCTGACTGAGCAGCGAACTGAGCAGCGGGGCGTTGACCTCAGCAGGCTCGATGTCGCCCACGTAGCCATAGTCGATGGGCTCGGCCGGCCGGCGGCGGGCCGGAATCAGGTTGCCGTCGGCACCCGAGAGGCCGATGGCCGTGCAGCCACGGGCATTGAGCGCCGCCACCATCTGCTTGTTCACCAGACCGGCATAGACCATCGTGACCACGCGGAGCGTGTCTTGGTCGGTGATGCGCCGGCCGTCGATCATCTTCGTCTCGATGCCCAGCTGTTCACTGAGGCGCGTGGCCAGCTTGCCGCCGCCATGCACCAGCATCTTAGGCGCAGGCAGCTGAGCAAAGCGGTCGAGGAAACGGTTCAGATTCTCGGCATTATCGATGACGTTGCCACCAATTTTTATGACTTTTATCATATATTGAGTGAGAAATATTACCTGATTAGGGGGATGGATGCGATGGCATCGCATCATACCAAAACGTTTTTTTCAGATTCTGCAGGCGTGTGCCGGAAGACTACAGCCTAAAGAGCTTCGAGCATCCGTTTCAGGACGACGGTGGCGGAGATTTCACGGTTGGCCGCCTCGGGGATGACAATCGAGTCGGGCGACTCGATGACGTCGTCGGTGACAATCATGCCGCGGCGCACGGGCAGACAGTGCATGAACTTGGCGTGGTTGGTCCATGACATGTGCTCAGCGTCGACCGTCCACGACCTGTCCTTCGACAGCACCTTGCCGTAGTCAGCGGGGCGCGTGACGCCCGGACAGCTCCAGTTCTTGGCATAGACAAAATCGGCGCCTTCGAAGGCTTTCCGCTGGTCGTACTCCACGCGGGCACCGGCCACGAAGCGCGGGTCGAGCTCGTAGCCCTCGGGGTGCGTGATGACGAGGTCGATGCCGTCGGCCGCGTTCATCCACTGGGCGAACGAATTGGGTACAGCCTGCGGCAGTGCCTTGGGGTGCGGGGCCCAGGTGAGGACGACCCGAGAAGCCCCCCCTACGGCCCCCGAGGGGGCTTCTATAGTTTCAGGGGCGGAGGCTATCGTGTCCCCCTCAGAGGACGAAAGGGGGGCTCTTTCCTTTATTGTAATGAGGTCGGCAAAGGCCTGGAGGGGGTGGACGGTGGCAGTCTCCATGGCGAAGACGGGACGGCCGCTGTAGCGGATGAACTGCTGGACGACGGTCTCGGCGTAGTCGTAGTCGCGGTCGGTGAGGCCGGCGAACGAGCGGATGCCGATGATGTCGCAATAGCAACCCATCACAGGGATAGCCTCGAGCAGGTGCTCCGACTTGTCGCCGTCCATGATGACGCCGCGCTCGGTCTCAAGCTTCCAGGCTCCCTGGTTGACATCGAGCACGATGACGTTCATGCCCAGGTTCATGGCGGCCTTCTGCGTGGAGAGTCGCGTGCGGAGCGAGTTGTTGAAGAAAATCATGAGGAGCGTCTTGTTGCGTCCCAAATGACTATACTTGAAGCGGTCTTGCTTGATTTCCTGTGCCTCGGCCAATGCCTGCGGCAGTGGGCCCAGGTCTTCTACGTTGATGAATGTTCTCATTGCTATTCTCTTATTTGTCCATTACCTTCAATAATCCACTTATAGGTGGTGATTTCACGTAAGCCCATCGGACCACGGGGGCCCAGCTTCTGGGTCGAGATGCCTATCTCAGCACCGAGTCCGAACTGGGCACCGTCGGTGAACGAGGTGGGCGCGTTCCAGTAGACGCAGGCCGCGTCGACAGCCTGCTGGAAACGACGGGCGGCGGCCTCGTTCTCGGTGATGATGCTCTCACTGTGGCCCGAGCCGTAGCGGTCGATATGGGCGATGGCCTCGTCGAGCGAACCGACGGTCACAACGTTCATCTTATAGTCCATGAACTCCGTGTCGTAGCGGCTCTCGTCGTTATAGAAAACCTCCACCTTCCCCTCCATCGGAGCCAGCAGCGCGGGCAGGTCGGTGAGCCGGTCCTTGTGGACGAGCAGCGTGTCGAGCGCGTTGCACACCGAGACCCGCCGCATCTTGGCATTGCGGATGATGCGCCGGCCTTTCTCTATGTCGCCGTCTTTGTCGAAGTAGACATGCACAACGCCGGCTCCGGTCTCGATGACAGGCACCCGGGCCGTATCGCGCACAAAATCGATCAGGCGTCGACCGCCACGGGGGATGCAGACGTCGACATAGCCCACGGCATTGAGCATGGCGGCCGTGGCCTCATGAGTGGCTGGCAGGAGGGCGACGACATTTTCGTCGAGGCCCTGGTCGCGCAGCACCCGGCGGATGAGACTGACGCCCGCCTCATTAGAGACCTCAGCGTCGCGCCCGCCCTTCAGTACACAGGCATTGCCGCTCTTGAAGCAGAGAGCAAATACATCGAAGGTGACGTTGGGGCGCGCCTCATAGACCACGCCGACGACACCGAACGGCACGCTCACCCGATGGATGCGGAGACCGTTGGGCAGTGTGCGGGCATCGGTCACCAAGCCTAACGGCGACGGCAGGTCAGCCACATGGCGCATGTCAGCTGCGATAGCCTCAAGCCTTGCGCCAGTGAGCTGCAGGCGGTCGTAGAGCGGGTTCAGCGGCTCCATCCGCGTGAGGTCCTGACGGTTAGCCTCAAGGAGGTCAGCCTTGCTGGCCACGATGGCATTGGCCACAGCCAGCAGCACATCGCGCCGCTGCTGTTCGGTGATCATGGTCAGCGTCTTGCTGGCCGTCTTCACCTGCTGGAAAGTATCAGTCATTTGCATGCTATAAACTCCGTATGTGGAACGTTCTCAGGATGGTCAATCAGTTGGCTGAGCACATGCTCGCGCTCGCCATTGGCTATCAGCACGCGGATGCCGGCCTGCTGAACGCGCCGGGCCGTGGTGTACTTGGAGTGCATGCCGCCACGGCCGAAGGCGCTTTTCTCCTCTTTAATATAAGGCGAGAGGTCGTCGCCAGGCTGCACCGTGGTGATCAGGTGCGACTGCGGGTCATGCGGGTCACCGGTGTAGATGCCGTCGATGTTGGAGAGCAGGATGAGCACGTCAGCCTGCATCATCTGTGCAATGAGCCCAGAAAGCTCGTCGTTGTCGGTGAACATCAGCTCCGTGACGGCTACCGTGTCGTTCTCGTTGACAATGGGCACGACACCGTTTTCAAGCATCACCGTCATGCAGGCCCGCTGGTTGTCGTACTGTTCACCGGGGCGGAAGTTCTCCTTCATGGTGAGCACCTGACCGACATGGAGACCATGCTCACGGAACAGGTCGTAGTAAAGACCTATGAGCTTCACCTGCCCCAACGCAGAATAGAGCTGACGCTGCTCCACGGAGTCGAGCGAATGGTCGACACGCAGCTCACTGCGCCCGCAGGCGACAGCTCCCGACGACACTAGAATGACCTCATGGCCCTGCTGACGAAGCCAGGCCACCTGGTCGACGAGTGCCGACACCCGGGTGACGTCGAGACGGCTGTCAGGCCGTGTCAGCGCGTTGGAACCTATCTTGACAACGATTCTGCTACTCATATCCTGAGTTTATTGATAAGAAATTGCGATACGAGGTCGGTGACCCGATAGATGTTCTGTCCGAAACCATGGTCGAAATATTCCAGAAGGACATATTGGCTGCCGGGCCACTGCTGATGGAACCGCAGTCCATAGGTATAGGGCACCACGCGGTCGGCATTGCCATGCACGATGAGGGCCGGCCCCTGATAGCGGTCAGCGGTCTCGTAGATGGGCAGCGAGAAGGCCGTCTTCAGATAGTTGCGGCCCAACTTCCGCCCGAACAGGTCGACATATTCCGGCAGGTCGAGCGGGTCGTACATCTTTCCGAAAGCGGAACCACGGATGGCATCGTCGCGAAGTACGGCTGCCGGTGCCAACAGAGCCACGGCACTGATAACATCTGCACCCAGTTCGCCAGCCACCATGGCAGCCACGACGCCACCCTGCGAATGACCGACGAGCGCGACCGTGCTGACATAGGACAGACTGCGGGCGTAGTCGACGACCTTCTTGGCATCCTCAATCTCGTTGGGGACGGTCATGTCCTGGAAGTCGCCCTCGCTGGCTCCATGACCGTTGAAGTCGAAGCGGATGCTGGCGATGCCGTTGGCCTGCAGCGAATCGGCAATAAGCTCAAACATCTGGGTGTCCATATTGCCACCGAATCCATGACAGAGCACTGCCAAGGGGCACTTCTGTCCTGGCTGAAGAAGAGGTTTCTGCAGGATGGCAGCCAGTTTGCCGTGGTCGCCGTCGACGGTCAGCCGTTCTTCCTGACCGCGCTGCTTGGCTGAGGTCTGCTCTTTCAGCAGTTTGTCGACCTTATATGACAAGACCGTTGAGAGCAGCACTTTGCCATCGGGGCCCACAACGACCATCGAGGGAATCCACTTCACACCGTAGGCCTTGGCAATATCGGTGTCGTGGAATTTCTTCAGTTCGCTCACCTGTGGATAGGCAATGCCATATTGGGCAATCGCCTTGCGCCATGCTTCCACGTCGGTGTCCATCGAGACGCCGACGAACTCAATGCCCTTCGGATGATATTCATTGTAGAGACGCACCACCTCTGGCGCTTCCTTGCGACAGTCGGGACACCACGAGGCCCAGAAGTCGAGCACCACGGTCTTTCCTTTGAGCGAGTTCAGGCGGAATGTCTTCCCGTCAGGGGTCTTCATCTTGAAGTCAGGGGCCACCTCGCCAGGCTTGACAAGCTCGGTGGCATACTTCGTGTCCATGTCCTTTGGCGCCATCATCTGCGCCGTTGCAGGTGTCAGCATCACTGTCATGAGTAACGCTGTCAAAATCATTTGTTTGGTCTTCATAGTGTTTTATTTTGGTCCTTGTTTCTTATCTCTACGCGACGAATTTTGCCGGAAATAGTCTTTGGCAGTTCATCGACGAACTCCACGATGCGCGGATACTTATAGGGTGCCGTCACACGCTTCACGTGCTGCTGCAACTCTTTCACCAGGTCGTCGCCAGCCCGGTGCTTCCATTCGCGCCCCAGCACCACAGTAGCCTTGACCACCATGCCGCGGATGTCATCAGGCACACCGGTGATGGCGCACTCCACGACGGCGGGATGGGTCATCAGCGCCGACTCCACCTCGAACGGTCCAATGCGGTAGCCACTGGACTTAATGACATCGTCGATGCGGCCCTCAAACCAATAATAGCCGTCCTCGTCGCGCCAGGCCATGTCGCCCGTATGATAGAGGCCATCGTGCCAGGCCTCGCGAGTCAGCTCCTCGTCGCGATAATATTCCTTAAACAGACCAAGAGGCTTCCGGTCGCTCACACGAACTACAATCTCTCCCTTCTCACCATCCTCACACGACGTACCGTCTGGGCGGATGAGATCGATGTCGTACTGGCCGTTGGGCATGCCCATCGAACCGGGCTTGGGCTTCATCCAGGGGAAAGTGCCCAGCGTCATCGTCGTCTCCGTCTGGCCAAAGCCTTCCATCATGCGGATGCCGGAACGGCCGGTACTCGCCGCCGTTTTCTCACAGAACTTCTCAAAGACGGCGGGATTCAGGGCCTCGCCTGCCGTCGTGCAATATTCAAGCGACGAGAGGTCGTACTTCGACAGGTCCTCTCGAATCATGAAGCGATAAATCGTCGGGGGGGCGCAGAATGATGTCACGCGATATTTTTCCATCTGACGCAACAATACTTCGGCATTAAACTTCTCATGGTCGAAGACAAAGACTGTGGCGCCAGCGAACCACTGGCCGTAGAACTTGCCCCAGACTGCCTTCCCCCATCCCGTGTCGGCCACGGTCAGGTGGAGCGACCCCCGGTGCAGGTTATGCCAGAAGACGCCCGTAGTCAGATGGCCCATGGCATAGAGAAAATCGTGGGCCACCATCTTCGGTTCGCCGCTTGTGCCGCTGGTAAAGTACATAAGCATCGTGTCCTCATTCTCATTTTTTTCAGCGGGACGCACGAAGTCCGGTGCAGCATCCACTTCGTTCAGATAGTCATGGAAGCCCTCAGGGACATTCTGTCCGATGGCGATATACTGGCTGACGGTAGGGCTGTCGGCCTTAGCCAATTGTATCTGACTCACGACATAAGGGTCATCGACGCAGACGATAGCCTTCACCGATGCTCGCGTATTGCGATAGATAATATCCTTCTTGGTGAGCATGTGGGTGGCAGGAATGACGACGGCCCCCAATTTGTGCAAGGCCAGCATCACAATCCACCATTCGTAGCGGCGTTTCAGAATGAGCATCACGGGGTCGCCCTTTCCGATGCCGAGGCTCTGAAGATAGCTGGCGGCCTGGTCGCTCTGCGCCTTGAGGTCGCTGAACGTGGCACGTATCTCTGCCCCCTCGTCATTGGTCCACAGCAGGGCCAGTCCGTCGGGCCACTCGCGTGCCCACTCGTCCATGACGTCATAAGCAAAATTGAAGTGCTCCGGAATGATAAACTCCAGGTGCTCGTTGTAATCCTGGACAGAGTCGAAATGCGTCTGTCTTAAAAATCTTTCTACCATTATCCTAATTTAATCTTCTACCGTAAAAGCCAGGAAGCGAACGGCCTTGTCGCCGACGGCCTGCATGCCATGCGGCTGCGACGAGTCGAAATAGATGCTGTCGCCCTCGTCGAGCACGATGGTCTTGCCGCCGAGATAGATTTCCATCCTGCCCTCAAGCACCAGGTTGAACTCCTGGCCCGGATGTGTGTTCTTGTAGATGGTATGGGCGTGGGGCTTGGGCTCGACGGTCACGATGAACACGTCAGCCTTGTGGTCCTTGAAACCACTCACGAGGCTGCGATACTTGTAAGCCTTGGTGCGCTCGACCGACATGCCCTGTCCCTTACGCACGACGAAGTACGACCGCATGCGCGGGCTCTCGGCAAACATCAGTTCCTCGGCCGATACACCATACTTATGGGCTATTTTCATCAGGTTCGAGATGGTGATGTCGCCCTCGCCGCTTTCAATCGTTTCATATTTCTCGGCGCTGACGCCAATGGTCTCGGCCACCTCCTCAGCCGGAATATCAAGCACCTCGCGCAGTCCGCGCAGCCGCTCCCCTATTTGTTTAAGTTGGTCCTCCATATCTCATGTCCGACGTTTATTGTTTATTGTGAAAGTCCCGCCCTCAGTCCACGGATGACGGCCGAAGAGAAACCGGCACGCTCCATCTCGTTGAGACCGCGAATCGTCAGTCCGCCCGGCGTCGTCACCAGGTCGACGGCCTGCTCAGGATGCATGCCGCTGGCCTGCAACAGCCGCACCACGCCTAAGACCGTCTGCAGGACAATCTCCTGAGCTTCATAGGCACGGAAACCGAGTTCCACGCCACCCTCAGTGGACGCACGAACATAGCGCATGGCATAGGCCAGACCGCAGGAAGCCAGCGTCGTGCCGGCAGGGAGCAGTCGCTCTGGACAGACGAACGTACGGCCGACGGCGTCGAACAGCCCCTGCACGTCGGTTCTGTTAGTATTCTTGACGGGCACGAGGAAGGTCATCGAGGCCTTCTCAGATGCTGCTATATTGGGGATGGCGAGCCACAGGTCAGCATAGAGCGACACCCACTGCAACAGCTGTTCCGAAGTGATGCCGGCAGCCAGCGACACGACCGTCTTGCGGGTGGTGTCGAGGCCGGTCAGCACTTCCTCCACCAGCCAGGGCTTCACGGCAATGATGATGACATCAGCCTGACGGGCGGCCTCCGCATTGTCGGTGGTCACCGAAGCGCCCATCTCAGCGAAACGGGTCAGTTTCTGGGCGGTAGGATTGCTGATGGTCAGATCATCGCCCTTGATGAAGTCGCTTTTCAGCAGACCTTCGGCAATGGCTCCGCCGATAGCTCCAGCCCCAATGATGGCTATTCGCATAACACTCGGTTTAGTCGTTCTACAAATTCGTCGGCCAGCTCGCGGGTGAACGTCAGCGGCGGCAGCAGTCGCAGGGTGAAGTCGCCCGAACAGCCGGTGAAGACGTGCTGCTCGTAGAGAAGTTGCTGGCGGACAGGCTTCTGAGGCACGTCGAGTTCGATGCCGATCATGAGGCCGCGACCGCGCACCTCATTGATTTTCGGATGCTGCAGGGCCCTGATCTTCTCCATCATGTAGTCGCCCACCTCGCGGGCATTGTCGACGAGATGCTCCTGCTCCATGACGTCGAGCACGCTGAGCGCGGCCGAGCAGGCCAGATGGTTGCCGCCGAAGGTAGTGCCCAGCTGCCCCGTCTCAGGCTTGAAGTCGGGCGAGATGAGCACGCCGCCCATGGGGAATCCGTTGGCGATGCCCTTGGCCACGGTGATGATGTCGGGCTTGATGCCAAGCCACTGATGGGCAAAGAACTTGCCACTGCGCCCATAGCCGCACTGCACCTCGTCGCAGATGAGCAGGGCGCCGTGGCGACGGGCAAAATAGGCCAGCGACTGGGCAAACTCGGGCGTCAGCATCTGCACGCCGCCCACGCCCTGGATGGGCTCCACGATGACAGCCAGCACGTTCTCCTTGTCCAGCTCGCGCATCCACGGCGTCAGGTCGTTGATGGGCAGGAACTTGGCGTGGTGATTGTCATTGATGGGAGCCACGATCTTAGGATTGTTGGTCACCTCGACGGCCAGCGACGTGCGGCCGTGGAAGGCATGACGGGCCGTCAGCACGACGTTGCGCTTGCGGTTGGTGAACGACGCCAGTTTCAGGGCATTCTCGTTAGCCTCGGCACCGCTGTTCACCAGAAACAGCTGGTAGTCTTCATAACCCGAGATGCGCCCCAGCCGTTCGGCCAACTGCGTCTGCAGCGGATTCTTCACCGAATTAGAATAGAAGCCCAGCCGGCTGAGCTGTGCCGACACGCGCTCCACATAGTGCGGATGGGCATGACCGATGGAGATGACGGCATGGCCGCCGTAAAGGTCGAGATACTCCTGACCGCGGTCGTCCCAGACCTTGCAGCCTTGCCCTCTGACGATGTTCACGTCGAAGAGCGGATAAACGTCGAATAACTTCATAATGATACTTCGTCTTCTTTAATTTCGCTGCAAAGTTACGGCAAATATCTGACAATCCGTAACTTTTTCGCGTCTTTTTGTAGAAAAGTATCAATTTTCTTGTTTTCCGCACCTCATTTAGTGGCCTTGCTGTAGACCGATTGGTCGGTGGGCGTGTCGTTGGGGTTCCAGTCGGTCCAAGCCCCGTGCGGTCGTCAGCCAGCACGCCTATCGGCAGCGCCATCAGCAGCGGGAGCAAAAGATTGCTCAGCCTTTTCATAACGTTTGTCGATTATAGAGAAGAAGCGATATCTATGCCTGCTGCACCCACTCACGGGCAGTCATGCCGGTGATGGTCTTGAAGGTTCGGAAGAATGAACGCTCATTGCTGAAGCCTGACTCGAAGCTCACCGCCGTGAGCTTTATGTCGGGATTCTGGCGCAGCAACTGCTGTGCATGGCTGACGCGATAGGTGTTGACAAACTGGCTGAACGTCTGGTTGCGGCTGGCCTTGATACACTCAGTGACGTAACGGGTGTTCGTGCCCAGGGCCGATGCCACGTCGGAGACTTTCAGCTCCGCATTACGGAACACCTTCTGCTGCTCCATCAGCTCGCAGATGCTGGTCATCAGGGGATTATCGCCCTGCGGCTCAGTGGTTGGCTCGTCAATGTCAGCAACAGGGGTTGCTGCCTTGCGACTATGCCTGCGATGGACTGACCAGAACAAGGCCGCAGCGGCGACTAGCAGCAGCACCACCAGAAGCCACGGCCAGCTGGCTGCAGCAGCAACGGGCTGCGGCGTATGGCCGGTGCCGACGCGGATCAGCCAGGTGGAGGCCGCGGGGGCGAAGTTGTCGCTCAAAGCATCGGCTTGCAGGCTTCCCCCCGTCAGCATCAGGTCGCCGTCGGCGGTGACCTGTGGTGGCAGCTCAAAGCCGCAGCCGGGCATCGGGTCGGTGTAGTAGAGGGTGATGGGTAATGCGTCAGGTTTGGTGAACAGCGTGGCATACTCTATGCACATCGCATAGAAACGAAAGTCGCTGTCAAAACCTGGCAGGTAGGCCCGCTGCGTCTGCCGATTGACCACGATTCTGCCTGTGTAATAGATGTGGCCTCCGAAGCTCGTCTCCGTGGGTACGGCGCTTGCGGTGGGCACAAGTGTGATGGTGGTGTCGCGCACCAGTGCGACGGCTATCTGCTTCGTTTCGGTATGTTCGACGGCCAGCAACGACGCATAGACGCCCTTTGCGGCATCACCGACGGAGGCGCTCTGACTGTTGTTGATGCAGTAGTCGGTGAAAGGGCGCCACTGCCGGAGCAGCGGCGGACAGAACGGCTCGCCGTGCAGGCGGTCGACGACGATAGTATCGAGTGTGTTGGCATGGCTGCCATAGCTGCTGATGATGAGGACTTCGTCCTTTGCGGTTCGGAAGATGAAGGGCGAGCAGCGCGCCATGGACACCTTCTTGACATGCGTGAAAAACTTATGTCCGTCGAACATCTCGACGGCGTCGTCGGAGTACCAGTTGCCGCTGATGACCACACGCCCGCTGTCGATCTCAACGGCCGACAGCAGCACGCGTTTCTGGTCGAGACATCCGAAGCCAGTGAAGGTGTGTGTGGCGGGGTCGTACATCTCCACCTCGAAGGTCTGGCCGATGCCCAGGTTCTTCTCATGACCGCCCATAATCAGCACCTGACCAGTGCTGAGAGGCAACGCCATCCCATCGTCGTGGGTGTAGACCATGTTCATGAGGTGCCACTGGCCGTCGGCATAGTACTCGGCGGTGGCTGTGGGCACGAAGCCCGTGGTGTGGCCTCCCACTACCAAGACCTCATCGCCCACGCGCAGCGTGCTATGGCCGGAGCGCGGCACATTCAGGTCTGCCAGTCGCTCCGTCTGCACCTTCACTAAGGGACACGCCGGCAGCGTGTCGCCCTGCATGTGCAGCCAGCAGACAAGACATAGCACTATGGTGAGTATCCTATTCATGATTCCACGTAGTCTTCGTCAGTAACCTTCCATGTATTCTCCGTCCCGAACTCAGAAGGCTGAGGCTTTCAGCCGCAGTCCTGCTTTCTCGTCGAGGCCGAACATCAAGTTCATATTCTGTACGGCCTGACCGACAGCACCCTTGAGCAGGTTGTCGATGACGCTGGTGACGAGCAGCTTGCCCTCGAAGACGTCGATGTGGACGAGGGCCTTGTTGGTGTTGACCACCTGTTTCAGGTCGAGCGGACGGTCGCTGTAGTGGGTGAAGGCGGCGTCGGCATAGAATTCCTTATAGGCTGCGATAATATCGCAGCACGCAGGACTTGGGATGCGCACCACGGCGGTGCAGAAGATGCCGCGGGCGAAGGGTCCCCGATAGGGGATGAAGTCGATGGAGACCTCCCCCCTGTCCCCTCCCAAGGAGGGAGAGTGCTGAAGTTGATTCAGGCTCTGGTATATCTCAGCCAGGTGCTGATGGGTGAAGGGCTTATAGATGCTCAGGTTGTCAGAACGCCACGAGAAGTGGGTCGTCGGGCCAGGCTTCTGTCCGGCACCGGTGGAGCCCGTGATGGCGTTCACGCTGACGTCCTCCTTCAGCAGGTTCAGACGAGCCGCGGGCAACAGAGCCAGCTGTATGGCCGTGGCGAAGCAGCCGGGATTGGCCACATGCTGTGCCTGGCGGATCTCCTCGCGGTTGATTTCCGGCAATCCGTAGACAAAGTCGTGGTTGCCTTTAATACGAAAGTCCTGTGCCAGGTCGATAATTTTCACGTGCTCAGGGATGACGTGCTCCTTGAGGAAGGCTTCGCTCTTGCCATGACCGAAACAGAAGAAGACGACGTCAACATCTTCGAAGGGCAACTGGTCAATGAAGCACAGGTCAGTGTCGCCCACAAGTCCTTCGTGGACGTCGCAGACCGGATGGCCCGCGTTGCTTTCCGAATTGGCAAAGACAATCTCCGCCTCAGGATGGTTGAGCAGCAGGCGGATGAGTTCACCGCCCGTATAGCCGGCAGCGCCGAGAATTCCAATTCTCATAATTGAGTCCCCTAAGTTAGGGGAATGGGGGTCTGAACAAGCGGAAGTCAGACCTTATTTAATATTTTTGTAATAGAGCCTGCGCTTGTTCAGACCCCTATTGCCCCCTGACTTAGGGGGCTAACGCTCATTGGGATGGATTCCGTAATATACTCTTAACGGAGTGCTACTGACCTTGATGAAGCCCTTGGCCTCGTCGGCTGTCCAGCCGGTCTGTGTCTCGCCATATTCACCGAGCTTCGACTTCGTCAGGTCGTTGGCTGAGTCGATGCCGACGGTCTCGAAACCGTAGGGGCGCAGGCGCAGGATGGCCGTGCCGGTGACGTTGCGCTGGCTGGAGGTGAGCATGGCCTCGATGTCAGGCATGACGGGCTCCAGGTACTGGCTCTCGTGGAGGAACATGCCATACCACTGGGCCACCTGGTCCTTCCAGTACTGCTGCCACTTCGAAAGCGTTGACTTCTCCAGCAGGCGGTGGGCCTCGATGATGAGCTTGGGCGCTGCGGCCTCGAAGCCCACGCGACCCTTGATGCCGATAATCGTGTCGCCGACGTTGCAGTCGCGACCGATGGCATACGAGGCGCCAATCTCCTCAATGCGCTGGATGGCCTTCACGCGGTCTTCAAACAGCTCGCCATTCACGCCGACAATCTCACCCTTCTCGAACTGAATCTTCAGCAGCGACTCCTGCTCCTTGGCAGTGACATGCTTCAGGTAGGCCTCCTCGGGCAGTCCCTGTGTCGGGTCGAGCAGTTCACCGCCGCAGATTGAGGTGCCCCAGATACCTACATTATATGAATATTTCAGTTTGGCGAAGTCAGCCGTGAAACCATGCTGGTTCAGATAGTCCACCTCCTCCTTGCGGGTCAGTTTCTCATCGCGCGTCAGGGTGATGATCTCCACGCCTGGCGCCATGACCAGGAAAGTCATGTCGAAGCGAATCTGGTCGTTGCCTGCACCCGTGGAGCCGTGGGCGATGGCGTCGGCCCCGACCTCGTTGGCATAGCGGGCGATGGCCAGCGCCTGGAAGATGCGCTCGCTGCTGACGGAGATGGGATAGCAGTTGTTGCGCAGCACATTGCCGAAAATCATGAAGCGCAATGACTTCTCATAATATTCCTGCGTGACGTCGAGCGTGGCATATCGCGCGGCGCCCAGCTTGTAGGCATTCTCCTCATTCTTCCGAAGCTGCTCTTCGCTGAAGCCGCCCGTGTTGGCACAGACCGCATGCACCTCGTTGCCCTCCAAGGCCAGGCGCATCACAGTGTACGACGTATCAAGGCCTCCCGAGTAGGCCACTACAATCTTTTTACTCATATTTTCGTATTTTATTTATTTTTTGATTCTGAAAACCTTATTAAACGCATTCGCTACGGACATCATATAGGGAGCCCACCACGAGGTCTTCTTTTTCTCAGTGGCCGGGTCGTAGAGCATGCCGTAGCAAAGGCAGACACGACGGTTGTTGCGCTGCAGGATGTCGTAGTTCTTGCAACCCTGGCAACCCTGCCAGAACTCCTCGTCCTGCGTCAGCTCTGTCAGCGTGACGGGCTGATAGCCCAGCCGCGTGTTGAGCTTCATCACGGGCAGCGAGGTGGTGATACTGAAAATCTTGGCGTAGGGGAACCTGTCGCGCGCCAGCAGAAACGTCCGTTCCTTAATCTGGGCGGCCAGTCCTCGTCGTCGGTAGTCGGGATCCACTATCAGTCCACTCGTGGCCACAAAATCGCCGTGACTCCAGCTCTCAATATAACTGAATCCTACCACTTTGTCGCCGTCGAGTGCAATAACGGCTTTTCCGCTTGTCATCTTCTGCGCGATGTACTCCGGGGCTCGCCTTGCAATACCAGTGTTGCGCTGAAGGGCCGACTCGTAAATCATCTGGCAAATACGTTCAGCATACTTCACGTGAGTCTCGTCGGCCTGTTTCACTACCAACTCGTTTTCTTTCATTTCTGTCTTGTTCGCTTACATAAAGTTTATTGTTAATCCCTGAAAATATTCTGCAAAGGTCAGCATTTTATTTCAATTGAGCAAATTATTTGGCGAAAAACCGACTAACTCATTACCTATTAACATTATTTAGGAAGTAAACTGTAAGAATAATGCAAAAAAAATCGTAACTTTGCCACACATCCAATTAGTCTATTAACATAATAAATACTATCAAAACGTATGACTAACACAACAAGCAATCAAACAATGACCAACACGCAGCGACTGATGGAACTGGAAGAACGCTTCGGCGCCCACAACTACCACCCACTGCCGGTGGTGCTCCGCAAGGGTAAGGGCATCTACGTCTGGGACGTCGAGGACAAGCGCTATTTTGATTTCCTGTCGAGCTATTCTGCCGTCAACCAGGGACACTGCCACCCACGCATCGTCAAGGCCCTGAAGGACCAGGCCGACGAGCTCTGTCTGACCAGCCGCGCATTCTATAGCGAACCCTTCTGCGAGTATGAGAAGTTCATGCACGACTTCTTCGGCTACGACCGCGTGCTGCCCATGAACACGGGTGCCGAGGGTGTCGAGACGTCGCTGAAACTGGCCCGCCGCTGGGGCGCCGTGAAGAAACACATCCCCAACGACCAGATCAAGATCATCTGCTGCGAGGGCAATTTCCACGGCCGCACCGTGACCGTCATCACCATGAGCAACGACCCCAGCTCGTATGCTGACTACGGCCCCCTGACGCCGGGCTTCATCCGCATCCCATACAACGACCCGAAAGCGCTTGAGGAAGCCCTCGACAAATACGGCGACGAGGTGTGCGCCTTCATCGCTGAGCCCATCCAGGGCGAGGCCGGCGTCTTCGTGCCCGACGATGGCTACTTGAAGAAATGCTACGACCTCTGCCACCAGCACAACGTGCTCTTCATTGCCGACGAGGTGCAGACGGGCATCGCCCGCACGGGCCGCATGATCTGCTGCGAGCACGACGGCGTGCGCCCCGACATCCTCGTCTTAGGCAAGGCTCTCGGCGGAGGCGTGCTGCCCGTCTCAGCCTGTCTGGCTGACGACGATATCATGCTCAACATCCGTCCGGGCGAGCACGGATCGACCTTCGGCGGATTCCCGCTGGCTGCCCGCGTGGCCATGGAGGCCCTGCGCGTCGTGAAGGACGAGCATCTCGTGGAGAACGCTGAGCGGATGGGACAGATCTTCCGCGACGAAATCCGCAAGATCAATTCGCCCTTCATCGTCCAGGTGCGCGGCCGAGGCCTGCTCAACGCCATCGTCACCAAGCCCATCGGCGACAAGACGGCCTGGGACATCTGTCTCCGCATGAAGGACAACGGTCTGCTGGCCAAGCCCACCCACGACGACATCATCCGCTTCGCCCCGCCCCTCTGCATCAACGAGCAGGAACTGCGCGAGGCCATCGCCATCATCAAGCGTACCTTCGAGGAGATGACAACGAATCAATAAAAAAGGAACACCATGTCTGTACAGACAACTAACAGAGTACTGATGGTGCGGCCGGTGCGCTTCGCCTTCAATGAGGAGACGGCAGGGAACAATGCCTTCCAGGTGAGGAGCGCGTCGGACGAGGAGGCCCGGCAGACACAACTCGAGGCCGTCAGCGAGTTCGATGCCTACGTGGCCCTGCTGCGCGAGAACGGCGTCACCGTCGATGTGCTGCAGGACACGCCAGAACCCTTCACGCCCGACTCCATCTTCCCCAACAATTGCTTCTCGACGCACGACGACGGCACGCTGGTCGTCTATCCGATGTACGCCCGGAACCGCCGTCGCGAGCGCGAAAAGTTGCTGCCCTTCATCGGCACGGACCACTACAGCCGCGTGGTCGACCTGACACACTGGGAGGCTGAGGGCAAATGTCTTGAAGGCACGGGCTCGCTCATTCTCGACCGCGAGCACAAGATGGCCTACGCCTGCCTGTCGCCGCGCACCGACCGCGACGTCATGCGCGAGTGGGCCGAGGCGCTCGACTACGACTACTTCCTCTTTGACAGTCAGGACGAGCAGGGCATGCCCGTCTACCACACCAACGTGGTGATGCACGTGGGCACGACGCTGGCCGTCGTCTGTCTCGACTCCGTACGCGAAGCCGGGCAGCGCCAGACGCTGAAAAGCCTGCTCGAGGAGAACGGCAAGACCGTCGTCGCCATCACGCTCCAGCAGATGCACCAGTTTGCCGGCAACATGCTCGAACTGCAGGGGCCACAAGGCGAGCCGCTGCTCATCATGAGCCTGACGGCCCGGCGCTCGCTGACAACGGAGCAACTGCTCGCCATCAGTCAGCACGCCCGCATCCTCAGCCCCGACATCAGTGCCATCGAGCAGGCCGGAGGCGGCAGCGCACGATGCATGATGGCCGAGATCTTCGACCGTAATGCGTAACTTCACCATCTGTCCGACTATAGTCAGCAGATGCGTCGACTATAGTCGGCAAATGTGACGACAGAAGTCGACAACACTGTCGACTATAGTCGGACAATTGACAAACCGTCACTTCCGAGCTGGCAAACCGCCTGTTCATGCCTGGCGGAACTATAGATCTGAATAACAAACCAAATAAAAAAGCTAACAACAATGAACAACGCAGTTATCACATTCCCCGTGCCGGCCAATGAGCCGGTGAAGGCTTATCTGGCAGGCTCGCCCGAGCGTGTCGCACTTGAGAAAGAACTGGAACGCCAGAAGAACATGGTGGTCGACATCCCCATCATCATCGGCGGCAAGGAAATCCGCACCGGCGACACGGGGCAGGTCACCTGTCCGCACGACCACCATCACGTGCTGGCCACCTATCATAAGGTCGGCAAGAAGGAGGTGGAGCTGGCCATCGAGACGGCCATGAAGGCCTGGCAGGAGTGGAGCCGCACACCGTGGACCACGCGCGCTGCCATCGTGATGAAGATGGCTGAGCTCTTGGCCACGAAGTATCGCCCCATCATGAACGCCGCCTGCATGCTCGGACAGAGCAAGAACATCTATCAGGCAGAGATTGACTCGGCCTGCGAGACCATCGACTTCTTCCGCTACAACGTGCACTATGCTTCGAAGATCTACGCCATGCAGCCCAAGGACGGTTCGATGCAGCTGAACCACACGGAGTACAGGCCCCTGGAGGGCTTCGTGCTCGCCGTGACGCCGTTCAACTTCACGTCGATTGCCTCCAACCTGTGCATGACGCCAGTGCTGATGGGCAACGTGGCCATCTGGAAGCCCTCGACGACGGCCCTGCTGTCGAACTACTACCTGATGCAACTTTACAAGGAGGCCGGTCTGCCCGACGGCGTGGTGAACTTCCTACCCGGCAGCGGCGCCCTCATCGGCGAGGTGGCCACACAGAGCCGTCATTTCGCCGGCATCCACTTCACGGGTTCCACGGCTACGTTCAAGAGCCTGTGGATGCAGGCCTGCTCTAATCTCGACAAGTATGTCAGCTATCCCCGACTCGTCGGTGAGACGGGCGGCAAGGACTTCATCTTCGTCCATCCCTCGGCCGATACAAAGGCCGTGGCCACGGCAGCCTTCTGCGGCGCTTTCGAATTTGCCGGTCAGAAGTGCTCGGCCGCCTCGCGCATGTATATACCCAAGAGCCTGTGGCCCAGCGTGCTGGACGACATCAAGCGCATGTGCGCAGAGATCAGGATGGGCGATGTGTGCGACCCGATGAACTACGTCAACGCCGTCATCGACGAGCCCTCGTTCGACAAGTGCAAGTCGTACATCGACTATGCCGAGCAGGCAGCCGACGCCAAGGTCGTCGTGGGCGGACGGTGCGACAAGTCGGTGGGCTGGTTCGTCGAGCCGACCGTCATTGAGACTTCAAACCCGCACTTCAAGTCGATGGAAGAGGAGATTTTCGGCCCCATCCTGACCGTCTATCCTTACGACGACGACAAGGTGGACGAGGCCGTGCGCTTCTGCGACGAGACATCGCCCTACGGACTGACCGGTGCTGTCTTCGGTCGCGACCGCATGGCCGTGGAGAAGATCACCGAGCAGCTCTCGTATGCCGCCGGCAACTTCTACATCAACGACAAACCCACGGGCGCCGTGGTCGGCATGCAGCCCTTCGGTGGCGCACGCGCCAGCGGCACCAACGACAAGGCCGGCGGCGAGTTCAACCTGATTCGCTGGATCATCCCGCGCGTCATCAAGGAGACGCTCGTCTCGCCGACGGACTATCGATATACTTATCAGAAGTGAAGTTCCTGCAGGTTTGTGGTAGGTGGAAGTAGGTTTAGTAGGTTTGGTAGGTTTAGTAGGCGCTTTGCCTACCAGACCTACTAAACCTACCACACCTACTAAAACCTACCAAAACCTACCACACCTACCACACCTACCCCCCTCCAGCTATGAAAAAAAGAATAAAGCCCTGCAAAGTCAATGTCGCCTCGGAGACCGGCCGGCTTAAGGCTGTGCTTCTGCGCCGACCCGGCATCGAGGTGGAGCGCATGACACCGCTCAACGCGGCACAGGCCCTCTACAGTGACATTCTCGACAAAGCCACCGTCGACAAGGAATACGGGCTGTTCAGCGGCATCCTGGAACGATGGACCGACACCGTCTATTACGTGCGCGACATCCTTGAGGTGCTGCTCGAGAACGACAACATACGCGACCATCTCGTCGACGCCAGCCTCCACCACGACCGCCACACGGCACAGCTGGCCGGCGGCGAGAGCTTCCGCGAATACCTGATGGGCCTCGACAGCCCTACGCTGGCCCGCACACTCATCGAGGGCTACGAGCAGGAGCAGTGGGACGGCTTCACGGACGACCGTTTCCTGCTGAAGCCGCTCTACAACATGCTGTTCACCCGCGACGCCTCGTCGACCATCTACAACCGCGTGCTCATCAACTCGATGTCGTTCGAGGTGCGCGAGCGCGAGACGCTCATCTACGAGGCCATCTTCCGCAACTTCTTCGGCATCGAACTGCTCAACGCGGCCGCATGGAACCCGCTGGCACGCACCGAGGGCGGCGACGTCCACATCGCCTCGCCCGACCTGCTCTGCCTCGGCGAGGGCATCCGCACCAACGCCAAGGGCATCGACTATCTGGCCCGCACCTTTGCACGCGAGCGCGACCACTTTAACATTCTGGTTCAGGAACTGCCCACCGAGCCCGAGTCGTTCATTCATCTCGACATGGTGTTCACCTTCCTTGGACAGCACCACTGCATGGCTTTCGAGCCGATACTGCGCAAGCAGGGACTCTTTGCCAACAAGGCCACCACGCTCGTCAACATCCACCACGGCAAGATTTCCTACATCGAGGTGCCCAACATCGTGGAGGGCCTGCGCCGGCTGGGCTGGGAAATGGAGGAGCCCATCATGTGCGGCGGCACCGACTCGTGGGTGCAGCTGCGCGAGCAGTGGCACAGCGGCGCCAACTTCTTCTCGTTGGGCGACGACCAGGTGATGGGCTATCGCCGCAACACGCACACCATCGATGCGCTCGACCGTGCCGGCTTCGCCATCCTCAATGCCGAGGACATCGTTGACGGACGCGTCAAGATGCAGGACTACGAGAAGTTCGTGGCCGCCTTCCCCGGAAGCGAACTGCCTCGTGCCGGCGGCGGCGCCCGCTGCATGACCATGCCTATCCTGCGCGACTAAGCAAAGCCCCAGCTCATGAGACATGCAGATCACCGAGTGCGCTTGAAAGGCACACGACGGTCAGCAGCCGGACGAGAAGCCGTAAGCACTTTTGTCACTTTTTCTTTCATTTTGATACGACTTTGCAGAAATATTTGTATCTTTGCACTGCAATAAGACAAATTATCACACAAACAAAAATGAAAAAGATTTATCTCGCACTGATGTGCATGGCAAGTCTGGCGATAGTGACGGCTTGCGGAGGCGGAAACGCAAGTAAGAAAGTGGTAACTGGCGACGCTGAAATCGATGCCAAACTGGAGCAAGCCGAGAAGCAACTCTCCGAGATGACGGGCGAAGAGCAGGCCGAGGCAACCATCAAGAAGATGTACAACCTCACCATTGCCGACCTGGCCCCCGACTTCGAATACAAACTGATTACGACAGGCTATGAGCCGACGATGGGCAACGGCCTGAACGTGGCCAAGCTGAATTTCGAGAAAGTCGACGGGGCGGACATCACCAAAGAAGAGTTTGCTGCATACGTCGCAAAGATTTACCCCATCGTGGAGAAAGTATCGCCATCGGGTAAGGTTCACCGTGGCCCCGGCATGAACATGGATCGCAGCGCAGAGGAAGCCCAGCAGGAGCTGCCGCTCAGCGAGGCCATCAGTTTTGACACAGCCGTACTTTGCATCCCCTCGGGCAATGAGGTCAATAACGGCTACAAGCATTTCACGGCCAAACTGCGTAGCAGCGAGACTCCGAACAACATCGTCCTTTCGCTCTATTAACCGGTTTACTTAGAAAGAACTACTTTTAATACACATCTTAGAGACATAGTCCCGACCTTACTCCCCTCCTTAGCGCTAGCGCTAAGGAGGGGAGTTATATAGTCACTGCTACAAACGGCTTTTCGGACTGAGTCCGAAAAAGTCAACAGGTCAACATTTCACAAAATCACTTCAGCACAACTTTCTTCCCACGGATGACGTAGAGCCCTTTGTGGAGGGATTGCGACGAGGCTGCGAGGGTCTGCACGCGACGGCCGGACAGGTCGTAGACGGGCTGCGCGGCACTGGCGCCATCGGCTGCGGGACGGCTGACGGCGGAAGCCAGGCTGGTGGTGAAGCGATAGGTGCCGGAGCCGAGGTGATAGACCTGACAGCCGTCCTCGTAGCTGATGTAGTCGACACCCTCGGCCTGGTCAGCGGGCAGGCCGCCCTCATAGACCACGGTCGCAGCATCGCCGACGGGCAGGCGGAGCGTGGCTGTCGTGTTGGCTGGCACGCTGCATTCGTAGACGAGGTCGCCGTTGGCGCCGGTGGTCTGCCAGCTGGAGCGGATGTCGCCGTAGTAACTTTGGTGGTGACCGCGTGCCCACGTGATGAGCTCCTGGCCGTCGGGCAGGGTCGTGCGACGGTCGGGCAGGGGCTGCAGGATGATGTGGCTGAAGCCTGGCTCAAGCTCATCGTAGTCGATGCCGAGCATGTGGCGGAACATCCATTCACCCACGGCACCGTAGGCATAGTGGTTGAACGAGTTCATGCCGGGGTCGCCGAAGCCGCTCTCGAGAGTGTAGCTATTCCAACGCTCCCACATGGTGGTAGCTCCCTGGTCGATGGGATAGAGCCACGAGGGATTCTGGCGCTGCAGGAGCAGATCGTAGGCATAGTCGCCCTGCCCAAAGCGCGAGAGTGTGCAGTTAATGATTGCCGTGCCGAGGAATCCGGTGGAGAGCTTATAGCCGTTGGAGCGGATGAGACGCGTGATGCGACTGATGAAATTATCAATCTCCGACTGGCCGTCGAGCAGGTTGTACTCCATGGCCATGAGAACGGCTGTCTGCGTGTTCTGGCGCACGGTGGGCTTGATGTAGCGCGACCGGAACTCGGCCTTGATATTCTGGAAAAGTTCCTCGTACTTGGCAGCTTTCTGGGCATATGAGTCATCCTCAGATTCGCTCAATGCACGGCAAGTCTTGGCCATGAGCTGAGCGTCGTAGGCATAGTAGGCCACGCTGACGTAGCGGTTGTCGGTAGTCTGATAAGCGAGCCAGTCGCCGTAGGTGGTCAGCGCGCCATTGTAGAGATAGCCCTCGCCGGTCTGACGGGCGAGCCAGTCCATATAGCGCTCCATGGCCTCGAAGTTCTCGAGAAGCACAGTCTTGTCGCCATAGAGCGCATAGACATACCAGGGGACGAGGATGCCGGCGTCGCTCCAGGCGCTGCCACCGAAGCCGGCATAGCCAATGGGGGCGGTGTCGGGGAAAGCGCCGTCGTCGCGCTGTCCGTCGCGCATGTCCTGCATCCACTTGCGATAAAAGGTCTCGAGGTTGGCGAAGTACATGCCGGTGCGCGAGTAGACCTGCGTGTCAGCCGTCCAGCCTTGACGTTCGTCGCGCTGCGGGCAGTCGGTGGGCACGCTGAGCAGGTTGCCGCGCTGGCCCCAGACGATGTTCGAGATGAGCTGGTTGACCATCGGGTGGCTGGTGGCGATGTCGCCGGTCTCGTCGGTGGACGAACTGAGGGGCTCGGCGGTGATTTGGTCGACAGTGACCTCAACCGTAGTGGTCATGGCCACATAGCGAAAGCCATAGAAGGTGGTCATCGGGGCCCACTCCTCACCCTCGGTGGCGCCACAGAGGGTGTAATAAGTCTCAGCACGGGCGGAACGCAGGTTGACAAGATAGAGCGAACCGCCGGGGCCGTCGTTGCCGCGGCTGCGCTGGCCGTTGTCGTTGAGCATCTCTGAACACTGCAGGTGGAGGCGCGTGCCGGCCTGTCCTCGGACAGTGAAGCGATAGCGGCCCACGACGTTCTGACCGAAGTCGAAGATGACGGTCTGGCCGGGTTTCAGCGTCAGGGGCTCTGCGCCTTCGACGGTCTTGACGACGTTCACCATGCCGTAGTCGCTGCCCTGCGGCGTAGCACCTTCATAGACAGTAGCCTTACGGACAGACTGTATCTGATGGGTGAGCACTTGCACCCACGGGCCCTGGAAGGTTTCCACGAGGCCGCCATAGGTGGCTGCTACGACCGACGACCAGTCGCTGTCGTCGTAGGTGGCGGCACGCCAGTCGCTCTCTAAGCGGGCGTCGTAGACTTCGCCATTGTACATGTCACTATAGCGCAACCCCTGACGTTTCGAAGAACGCCATGTGGGGTCGGTGACGACGGTCTCGGTGGTGCCGTCGTCGTAGGTAATGACGAGTTTGGCCAGTAGCGAGAGCTGGTCGTCGGTGCCATACAGGCCGTGGGCGATGCCGCCCGAATACCAGCCGGAGGCCACGACGGCACTGAGCGCATTGCTGCCCTCAGCGAGCAGGGCCGTCACGTCGTGGGTGCTGTAGAAGGCACGGCGACGGAAATCGCTCCAACCGGGCTTCAACTCCTCGTAGAGGGTCTGGCCGTCGGGCTGTACGTGGCCTACGCGCTCGCCGTTGAGGTAGAGGTCGTAGACGCCCAGAGCGGCCGTGAACAGCGTGGCATGGCTCACGTGTTTCGCCAGCACAAACTGCTTGCGGAACACGGGCACGCCGTCGTTGGTCGTGCTCTGCATCACCTTCTTTTCGCCCGAAGGCGACTTGACATGGCACATGCGGCTGCCGTCGAAGTTTTCCACTTCGGCCGTGATAAAGAAGTCGGACGAGAGACCCTCGAAGTCCTCGGAGAGCGTCACGCTATGGCTGCCGTCAGCTTCATATTCCGTGACGACGATGTTGTCGTAGTAAGCCTCCTCTAAGGCGTTGTTGTCGACACGCATGCCAATGTCGCCGGCAACAGCCGTACCGGTCGGGTCGGTGAAGGTGTCGACGAGCGTGCCGTCGACATAGGTGCGTATGACGCCGTTCTCCACGTCGACGGTGTAGTGACGGGTATGGCCCAGAAGGTCGGCCTTAGAGAACTGGGTGAACTGAGCGTCGTTCCAGGTGAGGTTGCCGTTGACGTAGGTATGATGGCGCACGGAGGGGTTGGCATTGTCGTTGCAATTGATCTGCCACATGTGATAGGTGTTGCCCGACGTAGCGGCAAAGATCATGGCGGCCGACGCACGGACGAGATGCATGTCGTAGTCGAGACGATAGTGCACGTAGTTGCCGTCCTTAGATTTCTGCCAGACGAGCCTGTGGCCCGACGTGGAGCCAACGACGCGCAGATAGCCCCCGTCGGTGATGCTGCCGCCAGTGAAGTGATTGTCGCCGGAGAAGTCGTCGCTGAACAGCACGGTGCCGTCAGCCGTCGTCACGCGGATGTCGTCGTAGCAGCCTATCTCGGGCTGACCATCACGCTCGCCGTGATCCTCGCGCATGCCGACGCGCCCGAAGCGGAAGTTGCCGGTGCGGTCGTCGACGAGCACATCATTGATAAAGGTACGTGCACGCGAGGCGCCAGTCACCTCAATACGCAGGGTAAACCAGTCGGTGTTGTTGAGCTCCGCCTTGCCCCTCAGATCAATATTGGCCAGACAGGCCGGATTGCCGTTCTGCCAGACATGCGGACGCAGGCGCGGGTAGTCGCCCTCGGTGTTGAGCTGCCAGTAGTAGAAGTTGCTGGCATCCTGCATGGCGAAGCAGAGACCGGCGGCGGTGTGCTCTATCTGGATGCGGCCCTCGACGGTGTAGTCAGTCGGTTCGTCGGCCGTCTCGCCGGGCTTCAGGTTGCTGGCCCTGATCCACTGGGCCCCACCCCACCCCGACGACATCAGGCCGGTGTCGAAGAAGGCGGTCTCGGTCGAAGTGGCCTCGCTGCCGTGGTTGTCTGCAACGGTGACGTGCCAGTAATAGCGGGTGGCGGGCTGCAACGTTGCGCCACGGGCCACGACGCCCACGGACTGCCGGGAGGGAACGGTGCCGGAATCGAAAACAACGTCGGCGCCGTCAGCGTCGGATGTGATGACAAGACGATACGACTCCTGAACGATGCCACGCTCAGCGGACTGGAGTTGCCAGGAGAACCGGGGTTCCTGCTGGTCGATGCCGCTCGGGCAGCGCATGGTCTGCACCCGGAGGTTATCGACGGTGAGGGCCATGGCCGACGTCATCGACGCAGCAGCCAGGACAATCAGTGCGAGCAAAAATCGTTTTGTGTTCATATCGGTTCTATTGATGATTGTTTTATGTATGCAAAATTAGACAAATCATCTGACAAGACAAGACAAATAATGGTCAAAAAAAAGCAGAAACGAGCCAAACGCACGTTCCTGCCGTGATTTCGTGAGTAAATCTGTATTATTTCACCTCCTCAATGATCTTGCCACCCTCCTCAAGAGCCTGCATGTTCAGGGGAATCAGACCGTGGTGACGCTCGGGCAGAGTCTTCTTCAGGGCCTTCTCCACACCACCGAGACCGACGACGGGACAAATCTTGAGCATGCCGCCCAGGACAATCATGTTGAAGATCTTGCCGTTTTTCATCTCTGCGGCCTTGTCCATGGCGTCGATACGGAAGACGCGGATATCCTTGCGCGTAGGCGGATTGAGGATGCCGTAGCTGTCGTAGATGAGGATGCCGCCGGGCTTCAGTTTGGGCTCGAACTTCTCGAGGGAGGGCTGGTTGAGCACGATGGCCACATCATACTTCGAGAGGATGGGCGACGAAATGCGGTCGTCGCTCACAATCACCGTGACGTTGGCGGTTCCGCCGCGCTGCTCAGGGCCGTAGGCGGGCATCCACGTCACTTCCTTATCTTCCATCAGTCCTGAGTAAGCCAGGATCTTACCCATTGAGAGCACACCCTGACCACCGAAACCGCTGATAATTATTTCTTTTTTCATAATGCTGTTGTATCTTTAAGGTCACCTTTGGGATAGAAGGGGAACATGTTCTCCTTCATCCATTCATTTGCTTTCACGGGAGTCAGCTTCCAACCGCTGTTGCAGGTCGAGACAAACTCGACGAGCGAGGAGCCCTTGCCGTCCATAGAAGCCTGAAAAGCCTTGCGCAGCGCCTTCTTGGCCTTGTTGATGGAAGCTACCGACTCGACAGACTGGCGCGTGACGTAGCACGTACCCTCGAGCCCGGCTGCGATGTCGGCCATCTTCAGGGGATAGCCATGCAGCTTCGGGTCGCGGCCGTAGGGGCAGGTTGCGGTCTTCTGTCCGATGAGCGTGGTGGGAGCCATCTGTCCGCCCGTCATGCCGTAGATGGCATTGTTGACGAAGATGATGACGATGTTCTCGCCACGGTTCAGGGCGTGGATGGTCTCGCAAGTGCCGATGCAGGCGAGGTCGCCGTCGCCCTGATAGGTGAAGACGAGGCGGTCAGGCCAGCAGCGCTTGATGCCCGTGGCCAGTGCGGGTGCACGTCCGTGGGCAGCCTCCTGCCAGTCGATGTCGATATAGTTATAGGCAAACACGGCGCAACCCACGGGGCTGACGCCAACGGCCTTCTCCTCCAGGCCCATTTCCTCGATGACCTCGGCGATGAGCTTGTGTACCACACCGTGCGAGCAGCCCGGGCAGTAGTGCATATTGTTGTCGTTGAGCAATGTCGGCTTCTTGTAGACGACATTCTCCGGAGCGATAATCTGATTGTTTTCCATAGCCTTACATCAATTTAGTTTTCAATGCATTCACGATTTCCTCGGGTTCGGGCACGATACCACCCAGGCGGCCGTACTGCTCGACAGGCACTGTGCCGTTGATGGCCAGACGAACGTCCTGCACCATCTGGCCGGCGTTAATTTCGGCCACGAGCACGCCCTTCATCTTCTTTGACAATGCGGCAATCTCCTTCGTGGGGAACGGCCACAGCGTGATGGGACGGAAGAGGCCCACCTTCAGACCTTCCTCGCGAGCCAACTCGATGGACTTCTCTGCGATGCGGGCTGCAGAACCGAAGGCTACAATCATGTACTCGGCATCGTCCATCTGCTGCATCTCGTAGCGTACCTCCTTCTCGCGAATCTCGGCATACTTCTTCTGTAGGTGGATATTATGCTGTTCCATCACCTCGGGCTTCAGCTCAAGCGAGGTGATGACGCGGCGCTCCGTGCCCTTCTTCTTGCCTGTCGAGGCCCATGGACACTGCGCAATGACTTCCTCGTCGGTGCGGCGACGCTTGAACGGCGGCAGCACCACCTTCTCCATCATCTGACCGATGACACCGTCGCTCAGGATCATGGCGGGGTTACGATACTTGAAAGCGAGCTCGAAGGCCAGGTCGACGAAGTCGGCCATCTCCTGCACCGAGGCAGGAGCGAGCACGATGGTCTGGTAGTCGCCATTGCCACCGCCACGCGTAGCCTGGAAATAGTCGCCCTGCGAGGGCTGGATGGTGCCCAGGCCGGGACCGCCGCGCTGCACGTTGACAATCAGGGCGGGCAGCTCAGCACCGGCCAGATAGGTGATGCCTTCCTGCATCAGGGCCACACCGGGACTCGACGACGACGTCATGGCACGCTTGCCGGCACCGGCAGCACCATAGACCATATAGATACTTGCCAGCTCGCTCTCAGCCTGTACCACCTGCATGCCGGTGGTCTCCCAGGGCTTCAGCTCTGCCAGCGTCTCAATCACTTCACTCTGCGGGGTGATGGGATAGCCGAAGTATCCATCAACGCCACAACGGATGGCGGCACGGGCAATGGCCTCGTTGCCTTTCATCAGTACTACTTCTCTCTGTTCTGCCATAGTGCTTAGTCCTCCATTCGTTTACGATACACAGTAATACATCCATCGGGACATACGATCCCGCACGAAGCGCAGCCTACGCATGACTCCATCTGCACCGCCTCCACGTAGGGATAGCCGTGCACGTTGACCTTGTTCGACAGGGCGATGACCTTCTGCGGACAGGCAACCACACATAGCGAGCATCCCTTGCATCGGGCTGTGTCAATTACGATTACTCCTTTTAATTTTGCCATAGTATTATTATTGTAAGTTTAGGGGTTATTTTCCTAAGTGGTGCAAAGATAAGAATAATTTCCGAAACAACAAAGAAAAAAAGTAGAATTTTATTTCTTTTCGTTTCGGAAATTATGCAGTCTCAAGGATTATAAAGATCCTTGCAGTAGTAGTTCATGATATCCTCGAGCATGCGGCGGGCCTCAACGGCAGGGCTGTCGGGGTCGAGCTCGATGGCCCGGGTGTAGCAGTTGATGGCCTCGCCCCACCGGCTCTGCTTCCGCAAGGCATTGCCCTGCTCGTAGTATTCCTGAGCAGTCATCGTCGGCCGGCTTTTAGTGTGTTGAGCATCAGCGAGCAGATGGTCATCGGACCGACGCCGCCGGGCACAGGGGTGATATAGGAGCACAGGGGGGCCACTTCGTCGAACTTCACGTCGCCGCTTAGGCGGAAACCGCTCTTGCGGGTGGCGTCAGGCACACGGGTGGTGCCCACGTCTATGACCACGGCGCCGGGCTTCACCATGTCGGCCGTGACGAACTCGGGCTGTCCGATGGCGGCGATGATGATGTCGGCTGCACGACATTCCTCCTTCAGCGTCTTCGAGTGTGAGTGGCAGACGGTGACCGTCGCGTCGCCGTACTGCTTCTGCATCATCAGCTGTGCCATCGGCTTGCCGACGATGTTCGAGCGACCCAGGATGACGCACTTCTTGCCGCTGGTATCGATGCCGTAGCGACGGAGCAAGGTGATGATGCCGAGCGGCGTGGCCGAGATGAAGCAGTCGAGGCCTATGGCCATGCGCCCGACATTCACGGGATGGAAGCCGTCGACATCCTTGCGGGGGTCAATGGCCTCGGTCACTTTCTGCTCGTCAATATGCTTCGGCAGGGGAAGCTGGACGATGAATCCGTCGACGTCGCCGTTTCTGTTCAGGCGGTCGACGCACGCCAGCAGTTCTTCCTCGGTCACGTCGTCCTCATAGCGGATGAGTGTCGACTTGAATCCGCACTGCTCGCAAGCCAGCACCTTATTCTTTACGTAGGTCTCCGAACCGCCGTCGTGCCCGACGAGCACAGCAGCCAGGTGGGGCTGCTTGCCCCCCTCAGCCATAATCCGCTTCACTTCCTCGGCAATCTCAGCCTTGATTTGCTGGGCCGTTGCCTTTCCGTCAATCAGTTGCATAATATTCTGGATTATATCAATGAGGCATGTTGCCCTTCATTCTCTTCATCTGGGCGGCCATCTGGGCCATGCGGGTGCGGTCCATGCCGGTGACCATCTTCATCATCTTACGGGTCTGGTCGAACTGCTTCATCAGGCGGTTGACGTCCTCCAGCTTCGTGCCTGAGCCGCGGGCGATGCGCAGGCGGCGGCTCTGGTTGATGATGTCAGGGTTCTGGCGCTCCTTGGGCGTCATCGACTGGATGATGGCCTCAATCTGCTTGAAAGCATTGTCGTCGATGTCGACGTCCTTCAGGGCCTTGCCCACACCGGGAATCATGCCGGCCAGTTCCTTGATGTTGCCCATCTTCTTGATCTGCTGGATCTGACCCATGAAGTCGTCGAAGTCAAACTTGTTCTTGCGGATCTTCTTCTCGAGTTTCTTCGCCTCCTCCTCGTCGAACTGCATCTGGGCGCGCTCCACGAGCGAGACAACGTCGCCCATGCCGAGGATGCGGTCGGCCATGCGCTCGGGATGGAACACGTCGATGGCCTCCATCTTTTCGCCCGTGCCGACGAACTTGATGGGCTTCGTGACCACCGTGCGGATTGACAGGGCTGCACCACCGCGGGTGTCGCCGTCGAGCTTCGTCAGCACCACGCCGTCGAAGTCGAGGCGGTCGTTGAATTCCTTAGCCGTATTGACGGCGTCCTGACCGGTCATCGAGTCGACCACGAACAGGGTCTCGTCGGGGTGGATAGCCTCCTTCAGGCGCGAGATTTCGTCCATCATCTCTTCGTCGACGGCCAGTCGGCCGGCGGTGTCGACGATGACGACGTTATAGCTTTCCTGCTTGGCCTTGCGGATGGCGTTCTGGGCAATCTCGACCACGTTCTTATTGCCCTCCTCGGTATAGACATCGACGCCGACGGTCTCTCCGACCACCTTCAGCTGCTCGATGGCAGCGGGGCGATAGACGTCGCAGGCCACGAGCAGGGGCTGCTTGTGCTGGCGCGTCTTCAGCAGGTTGGCCAGCTTGCCTGAGAACGTCGTCTTACCTGAGCCCTGCAGACCCGACATGAGGATGATGGCGGGGCGCGACTCCAGCTTCAGCTCGACAGCCTTGCCGCCCATCAGCTCGGTCAGCTCGTCGTGCACGATCTTCACCATCAGCTGGCTCGGCTTGATGGCCGTCAGCACGTTCATGCCCAGGGCCTTCTGCTTCACCGTGTCGGTGAACTGCTTGGCCACTTTATAGTTCACGTCGGCGTCGAGCAGTGCGCGGCGCACGTCCTTCAGGGTTTCTGCAACGTTGATCTCGGTGATCTTTCCCTCACCTTTCAGTATCTTGAACGACCGCTCGAGCCGTTCGCTCAGGTTCTCAAACATCTTGATTATTTACGATTTACTGATTTACGATTATCTATTCGCGGCGCAAAGGTACAATAAAAAAACGACACGCGCAAACATTTAGAAAGAAAAGTGCCCATTCTCCGGACCAATATACCCCTATATTGGTATCGAGAATGGGCACTTTCTCAGTTTCGTTCTTGCTGCTCAGTCATCGCTCCCGAGGTCTTCATCCTCGTCATCCCAGACCGACCGCCGTCGGCTGTCAACCGTTTTGGTCCCTTCCTCGTCGACGCCGCCGTAGTCGGCGCCAAGGCTGGAAGTGATGTCAGATGAGGTGCAAACCATATCCGTCGGAGCAATCTGCACGATGGTCACTGACGGCATCACATATTCTTTCTCTTTCATAATCTTTCTACTTTCTGTCACTTTATGATTACCTTGAGCTTTGCTCGATATCGTTCCTGTTCGTAAGATCCCGAACGAGCTCGGTTCTTCTCTCATTTAATCACGGTTTTCTTTCCGTTCTTCACGTACAGGCCCTTCTTCAGAACTGACGGCTCCAGGCGGCGGCCTTGCAGGTCGTAGACTTCATCACTTCTCATTTCTACATTATCATTTAGCGTGGCGCTGATGCCGGTCGTCTCGCCGCCGAGGAAGACCATCGTGATGCGCCGTGAGTAGTTGCCCTCCTCCACGGAAGACAGCACGTCGTAGAACTCGAAATAGCCCCTGAAGGCTTTCATCTTCGTCAGTCCTTTGGAATACCAGAACTGATTGCCACTGAGAAACAGGGCGTTCTCGGGCACCTCGGTCTGCGCCTCGTAGGTGCCCACAAAACTGTTGTACATATAGCCCGTGTAGATCTTCTTGCCAACGGTGTAGGTGTACTCCAGCTCGTCCCTGTCAACCTGCAGTTCGCATTCGTCAGCCGGGGCGATGTCAACGCCGCTGATGGTGAACTCGGCTATGTCGGTGCCGGTCCTGATGACGTATGGGTGGTTGGCCTCCATCTCGGTAACATCTTCGAAGTTCACGTTCAGCGCGACGATGTTCTCCTTCGCTTCGTCGTAGGTGGCCTCGCAGCCCGTGAAGTCGGCTATCTGCACATCGCTGCCGAAGGCCGCCGTCACCTGCTCTGCAGTCATGGCGAAGGGCAGGCAGATGGTGGCCCACTCGCCGGCGTTGATGGTGCGTTTCACTGTCACGTTCACGCCCGTAGCGGAAGTGGGTGCCACGGTGGAGTTCTCGTCGAGCACAAGGCTCTTGCTCACCGTGATGTTGAAGGTGACAGCCTCCGGGCGGTCGGGGGTGGCATCGGTCTGCACAAACTCGATGGGTGCGATGGTGGCCTGATAGGTGCCCTCGGCCAGCGTGCCCTTTGCCTTGATGGGCAGGGTGAGCAGCGTGCCGCTCTGGGCCGTGAAGGCCGCGCTGCTGAGCGAGAAGCACTGGAAGCGGTCCAGGCCCTTGGCGGTGTACACGGAGCTGACACTGTGCGACTGGGCATAGACCTCGCCCTCGGTGAACGCGGGGTTGCCCTCCTCGTCGCTCTCCGAGCTGATGCCCTGCGGGTAGGCGATGTCAAACTGATAAGCGGTGTATGCCGGTGTGCCTAAGTCGAAGTTGATGACAACATATGAGGTGCCGCCCGGGGCGATGCTCACCTCGGGCACGGTGAGGGTCACGCCGCCGTAGGCTTGCGCCATGCCCATGAGGGCAATGGCGCAAAGTGATAACATTTTCTGTTTCATATACGTTGGATTTGATGGTTTTACTTTGTTTTGACTGAGTTGGCTATCTCTACCACGTCGGCTATGGTTATCTCGCCGTCGTCGTTGGCGTCGGCCTCGCTCGTGGCGAAGTTGTCGGCAGAGCCGTTCTTGATGTAGTTGGCCTCAAGGACCACGTCGGCAATGGTGAACCGGCTGTCGCCGTTCACGTCGCCTAAGCGGTGGAACACGGGGTAGAGCTTCGTAGCCGCGCCCACGGTGTGGGTGTAGGTGCGGTCGGTGGTGAGCAGGGTGAGGCCGTCGAGGGCCGGGGCGCGCCTTGGGGCGGTGCGGAAGGGCTCAAAGGGTAAACCTTCGAGCGCGG
>FLNY01000127.1_pt1 | contig 36082 bp, 28 predicted proteins | sample 1140381 | NCBI WGS metagenome assembly FLNY01 (sample SAMEA3878172, study PRJEB12797) | bioreactor metagenome | biome: Moose rumen | place: Sweden | collected 2011-10 | reverse complement strand
CCCTCCTCCCGCGCCGTGGCGCGGGAGGAGGGGGATTTGTGCGTGCCCGCTCCTTCCTGCAGGCACTTGCTCCGCAAGCACCCGCAGCTACCCAGATACGCCCCCGTTGGGGGCATTCGTTTCGTCATGGTGAGGGCACGGACACTCCCCCCACCATGCCCTGTTTACCCCCATTGAAAAATGGCTGTTTTTACACCCGTTTTCCGTTTGAGCCCCAAACACAGTACGACTGAGCCCCAAATGCAGCGCAACTGAGCCCCAAATGGAACGCGTTTGAGGCCCAAATGCAATCAATTGATATTCAAGCGGTTGCAAGGGTGATTTCCGGAGAGATGCTGCCCCCTCAGGCATCCCCGTCGGGAGCAGTCGTTTCGTCGGGTCAGGGCCTCGAAGAGGTCCAACTCTCTGTAACTGCTGGGCGCAACGCAGTGGAGACCTGCAGAGGATACCGCCAACCCGTATTCCCTCCCCCTCCTTCCGTGCCGCAGTGCGGGAGGAGGGGGGATTTGTGCGTGCCCGCTCCTTCCTGCAGGCACTTGCTCCGCAAGCACCCGCAGCTATCCAGATATGCCCCCGTTGGGGACAGCCACGCCGTCAGCGCGGAGGGAAGGGATGTATGTGGGGGCAGTCGTGCCGACAAGGAGGAAATACAGTCGCAGGACGGGTTGTAAACAAAAAATCATAACCGGCAGGCAGGGCTCCGGGATTTTTTTCGTACATTTGCGGCAAATGATTGTCTGTATCGCAGAGAAACCAAGCGTGGCACGGGACATCGCCCGCGTTATCGGTGCCACAACACAGAAGAACGGCTACATGGAAGGCAACGGCTACCAGGTGACCTGGACCTTCGGACACCTGTGTACGCTGAAAGAACCCCACGACTATACCGAGCAGTGGAAACGCTGGTCGCTCTCGTCGCTGCCGATGATACCGCCCCGCTTCGGCATCAAACTCATCGACGACGACGGCATCAAGCGCCAGTTTGCCGTGATAGAGCAACTCATGCAGCAGGCCGACGGCATCATCAACTGCGGCGATGCCGGCCAGGAGGGTGAACTGATACAGCGCTGGGTGATGCAGAAAGCGCAGGCCAAGTGTCCCGTACGGCGCCTGTGGATATCGTCGATGACCGACGAAGCCATCCGCGAAGGCTTTGCCCACCTGGAAGACCAGCACCAGCGCGACTCGCTGTACATGGCCGGTCTCTCCCGCGCCATCGGCGACTGGATACTCGGAATGAACGCCACACGGCTCTACACGCTGAAATACGGCCGTGAAAGGCAAGTGCTCTCCATCGGCAGGGTGCAGACACCCACGCTGGCACTCATCGTCAACCGCCAGAAGGAAATAGAGAACTTCGTGCCCCAGCCCTACTGGGTGCTTGCCACCATCTACCGCGACACCCTCTTCACCGCCGTCCTCCCCGACGAGGAGAAGGACGAAGGCACAGCCGACGACAAGGCCGGCAAGAAGGAAAAGGCCGACAAGAACGCCCATCCCAAGGGCTTCCTCACCAAGGAAGAGGGCGAAGAAGCATTCAAACTGATAGAGGGCAAGCCCTTCACCGTGACCGGCGTGCAGAAGAAGAACGGCACGGAGGCACCGCCCTTCCTCTACGACCTCACCTCGCTGCAGGTGGACTGCAACCGGAAATACGGCTTCTCGGCCGAGACCACCCTCAATCTCATCCAAAGCCTCTACGAGAAAAAACTCACCACCTACCCCCGCGTCGACACCCAGTACCTGCCCGACGATGTCTATCCGAAGTGCCCCGCCGTCATGAACGGGCTCTTCCAGACAAGCACAAACGGGCAGCGTCCCTATGCCGAACTGGTGAAAACGCTGGGCGGACGGGCACTGCGCAAATCGAAAAAGGTGTTCAACACCAGCAAGGTTACCGACCACCACGCCATCATCCCGACGGAAATCGTAGCCCGCGGACTTACCGACATGGAACAGAAAGTCTACGACCTGGTGGCCCGCCGCTTCATAGCCGCCTTCTATCCCGACTGCAAATTCTCCACCACCACCGTCACCGGCAAGGTTGACAGCATCCAGTTCAAGGCCACGGGTAAGGAAATCCTCGACCCGGGATGGCGCGTTGTCTACGCCAGGCAGACCTCCGACAGCAGCGACGGCGACGACACTGACAACAAGGAAGAGAATACCCTGCCCACCTTCACCAAGGGAGAGAGCGGCGAACACCGCCCCACCCTCACCGAGAAGCAGACCAACCCGCCGGCATGGTACACCGAGGCAACCCTCCTGCGGGCCATGGAAACGGCCGGAAAGTTTGTCGACGACGAGTCACTGCGCGACGCCCTGAAGGAAAACGGCATCGGCCGGCCCTCGTCGCGTGCCGGAATCATCGAGACACTGTTCAAGCGCAACTACATACGCAGGGACCGGAAACGCCTCGTTGCCACCCAGACCGGCGTGGAACTCATCGACATCATCAAGGAGGAACTGCTCAAGAGCTGCGAACTTACCGGCATCTGGGAGAAGAAACTGCGCGATATCGAAAAACATGCGTACGACCCCAGGCAGTTCATTGACGAACTGAAGGAACAAATCAACCAGATAGTCATTCAGGTGCTGAGCGACAACTCCAACCGTACCGTCGCCGTAACCACCAACGAAGACACCAAGAAAAAGAAGAAGAAAAAAACCTAACGCTTCTTCAGACGGATAAACTCCCCTTCAAACTCCACCTTCTCTTCAAGCACAAGTTGCCGAACAGCCGCTCCCAGCAGGGGCTTGCGGATGTCCAGGAGGCCCAGTTCGTGCATGTAATGCGGCCCCCCATCTGCCAGGACTTCCAGGATGCGGGCCATCTCCGGCGTGTCAAAGTCGCTGGAAACCCCGTGCTTCCCCTTGTCCAGACAGACATCGCAATGGCCGCAGTCGACGGCATCGGTCTCGCCGAAATAGACCAGCAACTGGCGACTCCGGCAGAAGCGGTCGCCCTGGGCATAGGCAATCATGGCATGGATGCGCTCGTAGAAACTCTCTATACGGTCCTCATAGATAGCCTTGGGGATGACAATCTGCGCCTTGTCGAGCCTCCGCGTCAGGAAGGTTACGGTCGGCATGTTGCGCTGTGGGATGTAATGCAGGATGCGTTGCTGGCTCAGCCCCTTCAGCAAAAGGTAAATCTCCTCGCGCGATTCATGAGTAATCTCGCAGAGCAAGCCCTCGTCAATGTAGACATAATCAATGAAAAGGCCGCCGTAGTTGCGCAGCATGGCCGTGATGACAGCCTCCTGCCGCGGTGAAAGACTGTTCAGGCGCGACAGCTCGTGCCGCTCCAAGAGCATCTTGACGCGCGACTTCGAGTCGTTGTCCGCATCGAAATGGATGTATTTGGCCGAGGCTAACAAGTGCATTGCCGACTGCACATGGAGCGGGAAATGCCTGTAGGTTTTTGAGAAGCGGTCTGTGTCGAACAGGAAGGTGTGGCCCTGCCCCATTCCCTCCGCCACCTGGAAATACGACCCGAGTTCCTCGTACACCTGGGAGATGAACTCACGCGATGGGAAATTGTCCGACACGCGGCGCTTGAGCATTTGGGTGTCGCTACTGCCATAGAGGAGGACGGCATACGCCCGCTTGCCATCGCGGCCTGCACGGCCTGCCTCCTGGAAGTAGGCTTCGGGCGAATCGGGTGCATGATAGTGGAGGACAAGGCGTACATTGTTCTTGTTGATGCCCATTCCGAAGGCATTCGTGGCCACGATGATGCGTTTCTTTCCCTCGGTCCAGAGGCGCTGGTGGTTGTTTTTCTCGGCACGGTCGAGTCCGGCATGGTAGTAGGTGGCATCGAGTCCCTCCTGGCTGAGCAGGTCGGCCAGCATCTTCGTGTGGGCCCTGGTACGCACATAGACAATGGCCGGGCCGTCGACGGCCGACAGGATGTGCCGCATCTCATCGCGTTTGTTATCCGTATGGCGGACGACATAGGAGAGATTGGGTCGCGAAAAACTCATGACAAAGACCCGCTGATCGTGGAACCGGAGTTGCAGTTGAATGTCGTTCATGACCTCGCGGGTGGCCGTTGCGGTGAGTGCCAGTACGGGAACGCCTGGCAGGAGTTCGCGTATCTTGGCAATTTCGAGGTAGTGCGGGCGGAAGTCGTAGCCCCACTGGCTGATGCAGTGCGCCTCGTCGACGGTGATGAGGCTCACCTTCATGCGGCTGAGCTTGGCCAGGAAGAGGGTTGACGAGAGGCGTTCGGGGGAGAGGTAGAGGATTTTCACGCCGCCAAAGACGGCATTGTCGAGAACGCGAAGTATCTGCTGGCGCATCATCCCCGAGTGGATTGCCTCGGCCTGGATGCCCCTTTCGCGGAGCTGTGAGACCTGGTCGATCATCAGGGCAATGAGAGGCGTGATGACAAGGCACATCCCTTCGCTGGCAAGTGCCGAGACCTGGAAGGTGATGGACTTGCCTCCTCCGGTGGGCATGAGGCCCAGCGTGTCGTGCCCACCGGCTATGCTTTCGATGATTTCGCGCTGTATGCCGCGGAAATCGTCGTAGCCCCAGTAGGTTTGCAGTATGGTTTGAAATTTGTCCAAGCCTACTCTTCTTCTGCGGGATGAATGTCCTCTATCTGCAACTGCACGGCATTGTGCTTGTAGATATTGTCCTCGATGGTATAGGCTATGTCGAAGGCGCGCTTCGACTTGATGTAGCGTGCGGCCTCGCTCTGTCCGAATGCGATGCCGTTGACCACATTTGACGACTTGGAGTCGACCAGTTCCAGTTTGATGTGCTCCTGTTCGCGTCCTACGACCTTGCTGGTGCCGTAGTCGTAGACGCCCTCCGTGGCGAACACGGGCTTTGGGTTGCCCGGTCCGAGGGGTGAGAAGCGTTTCAGGTCGGAGTGGAAGCGCTTGGTGATGTCCTTGAAGTCGAGCAGCGCGTCGATTTCCAGATAGGGCTCAATCTGCATGGGATGGATGTGGCTTTCGACATACTGCTGGAAGCGGCGGCGGAATTCCGGTATCTTGTCCCAGGGGAGTGTCAGTCCGCAGGCATAGGTGTGTCCTCCGAAGTTGACCATAAGGTCGCGGCAGGACTTGATGGCCGAGTAGACATCGAAGCCGTGCACGCTGCGTGCCGAGCCTGTGGCGTTGTCGCCGTCGCGTGTCAGCACCACCGTGGGGCGGCTGTAGAGTTCTGTCATGCGGGAGGCAACGATGCCTATGACGCCCTTCTTCCAGTGTTCGTCGTAGATGACGATGGACGAGCGGTGCTTCTGGCTCTCGAGGCGTTCCACAATCTGGTTGGCTTCTTCCGTCATCTGCTTGTCTATGTCCTTGCGCTGTTCGTTGTACTCGTTGATGTGAGTTGCCTTGGCGAGTGCCGCTGCGAGGTCGCGCTCCACCAGCAGGTCTACGGTTTCCTTGCCCGACTCCATGCGTCCGGATGCATTGATGCGTGGACCTATCTTGAAGACGATGTCGCTCATGGCGAGTTCCCTTCCGGTAAGCCCACAGATGTCGATGATGGCTTTCAGGCCGACGCTCGGGTTGTGGTTGAGCTGGTTCAGTCCGTGGAATGCGAGGATGCGGTTCTCGTCAACGACATTGACCAGGTCGGCAGCGATGCTCACCGCGCAGAGGTCGAGCAGGGGGATGAGCCGCGAGAAGGGTATGCCGTTGTTCTTGGCGAAGGCCTGCATGAACTTGAATCCCACGCCGCAGCCGCACAGGTGCTTGAAAGGATAGGTGTCGTCCTCCCGCTTCGGGTTGAGCACGGCCACTGCCTGGGGCAGCTGCTCGTCGGGAACATGGTGGTCGCAGACGATGAAGTCGATGCCAAGCGTCTTGGCGTAGGCAATCTCCTCGACGGCCTTTATGCCGCAGTCGAGGATGATGATGAGTTTGACACCCGTCTTCCGGGCGTAGTCTATTCCCTTCTGCGTCACCCCGTAGCCGTCGTCGTAGCGGTCGGGGATATAGTAGTCGATGTTGGAATAGAATTGCTGCAAGAATTTGTAGACCAATGCCACGGCGGTGCAGCCGTCGACATCGTAGTCACCGTACACCAGTATGCGCTCCTTGCGCCCCATGGCATCGTTCAGACGGTCGACCGCAAGGTCCATGTCCTTCATGAGGAAGGGGTTTATCAGGTCGGCCAACTGCGGGCGGAAGAATCGCTTGGCAGCACTCTCCGTATTGATGCCGCGGCGGATGAGCAGGTTGGCAAGGATGGGATTGAGCGAGAGTTTCTCGCCAAGTTCCTTAGCCGCTTGCTGCTCCTCGGGTGTTGGTGGTTCGTAGTTCCATTTGAAGTGCATTATGATAATTTTTGATTGTTGTCTTTCATGGCTCACTGGGATACAATAGGTGCTCAAAATTACAAAAATAATTTTGTTCCGGCAGTATTTCGGAAGATTTATATGCATTTTTTTGCAAACGGCAGTTTTCGGAGCGTTTACGAGCGTCCTCGCTACGACCGGATTTCCATCGTTTTCCGTTTAGGCCCCAAACGCATCGCAACTGCCGCCCAAACGCGCTGCAAAAGAGCCCCAAACGGAATGCGTTTGGGGCTCTTTTGCAACCCGTTGGCAATCAATCGGTTGCAAGGATGCGCGCTTGTAGGTCATAACCCCTCTGCATTTCCCCTTATCGTAAGGGGAGAAAAAGGTTCCCCTCTTGATTCAAGAGGAGCCAGGGGAGTTATGTTGCCAGCGGCGTTCCGTCCCCCCACGGGACAAGGCAAAGGCGGACGGAAGAGAAATATAGGCCACGATTTTGCGCAATAAGCGAATTTCACTATCTTTGCCGATAGTATAACAGCAAAGACACAACGACTATGGACCAGAACAACAACGGCGAATCCCGGCAGGAACAGGTGGTGGTGACCCACACCGTGACCGAGGTGCGACCCAAGGAACTGGAGTGCGATGTGGTGCGCTTCCAGAACAACAAGGACAAATGGGTGGCCTTTGTCGGTCTGCTCAACGGCCGTCCCTACGAGATTTTCACCGGCCTGCAGGACGACGAGGAAGGCATCGTGCTGCCCAAGACCGTCACCAAGGGAAAAATAATCAAGCAGGTGAACGACGACGGCACGAAGCGCTACGACTTCCAGTTTGAGAACAAACGCGGCTACAAGACCACCGTGGAGGGACTCAGCGAGAAGTTCAACCCCGAATACTGGAACTATGCCAAGCTCATCTCCGGCGTGCTCCGCTACGGAATGCCCATCAAGCATGTCATCAAGCTCGTGGCATCGCTCGAGCTCAACGACGAAAGCATCAACACCTGGAAAACCGGCGTGGAAAGAGCCCTGAAGAAATACACGGGCGAAACCGCCGACAACGAAGAACACGGCGCATGAGGCTGCTGAAGGGAACCATCTACATCAGGGACATCCAGGTGCATGGCTACATCGGGGTGCTTCCGCAGGAACAACTCACCGGCAACCACTACACGGTGAACCTGGAGATGGACTATCCCCTCGACCCGGCACTGGAAACCGACCAGCTGGAACACACCGCCGACTACGCCGAGGTGGCCGAGACCGTCAGAAGGACGATGAAGGAACGGCACGCACTGCTGGAATATGCCGCAGGAAAAATAGCCACGCAACTGTTCAGCCAGTTCCCGAAGACCATCGCACTGACCATTGACATCTGCAAGACCGACCCGCCCATCAGCATCCATACCCACGGTGCCGGGGTGCGGCTCACCTTCACCAACGACTGAGACAATGAAGAAACTCCACATACTCCTGCTGTTCCTGCTCCTCGCCGCCGGCGCCAACGCCGCCGGACGCCGCTTCACCGTCGTCATAGACGCCGGACACGGCGGACACGATGCCGGAGCATGCGGGAACATATCGAAAGAGAAGAACCTCACCCTGAAATACGCCCTCGAACTGGGCAGGATGATTGAAAGGGAATGCCCGGAGGTCAAGGTGGTCTATACACGCAAGACAGACACCTTCCTCGAACTGCACCAACGCGCCGAAATAGCCAACCGCAACAAGGCCGACCTCTTCCTCTCCGTACACATCAACTCGCTGCCCGCAGGAAGGATAGCACGCGGATACCAGACCTACACCCTCGGAAAAGGCGAAAGCGGAAAGGGAATACTGAAGAACCTCGAGGTGGCCAAGCGCGAGAACTCCGTCATCTTCATGGAGAAAGACTACAAGCAGTACTATCAGGGATTCGACCCGAACTCCGCCGAGAGCAACATCATGTTCGAATTCATCCAGGACACCAACATGGAACACAGCGTGGACCTTGCAAAGATGATGCAGAAGAATGTCTGCGCCGCCACCGGCAGGAAGGACATGGGCGCACACCAGGCCAACCTCGCAGTGCTACGGCTCACCTCCATGCCCGGATGCCTGCTCGAACTGGGATTCATCAGCACCCCCGACGAAGAAGAATACCTCAACTCGGCCGATGCGCTGAAGAACTACACCATCGGAATGTTCAATGCCTTCGTCGAGTACCGCAACAAATACGACAACAACATCGTGGTTCCCTACAAGCCCAAGGCACCGGCACAACCAGCCGTGAAGGACATCGTACCCGAGGAATACAAGCAGCCCAAGCCCGCCAAGAAAGACAAGGAAAAAACCCTTCCGGAAACCAGGGAAAAGCAGAAAGGAACACCCGCACCGGCAGTCGCCGCCCCACCAGCAACACAACAGACACCCCCACCCAGCGCGCCGGCCAAGGACGAAATACGCTTCAAAGTGCAAATCATGGCCAGTTCAAAAGCCATTCCCGCCACGGACCCAAGGCTGAAAGGACACAATGAAGCCACCTGCTACGAAGACGGGGCACTCAAGAAATACACCATCGGCGAAAGCACCGACTACGAAGAAATCGTGAAACTGCGCCGCCAACTGCTCGCTGACTTCCCCGAGGCATTCATCGTTGCCTTCAAGGACGGCAAGCGGATGGACACCAACCAAGCCATCAGAGAATATAAAAACAAGAAATAAGCAGATGAAACGCTGGACCAAAGAAATAAACATAGCCCTGACGACCATCCTGGCCATCATAGTATTGTTCTTCGGCATCAAGTTCCTCAAGGGGAAAAGCATGCTTTCGAACAATAACACCTACTATGCCCTCTTCCACGACATCAACGGACTGAGCTCGTCCAACCCCGTACTGGCCAACGGCTACCAGGTGGGCATCGTGCAAGACATCAAATACGACTACGAAAAACCCGGCAACATCGTCGTAGCACTCGACATTGACAAGAACCTCCAGCTGCCCGCCGGCACCACGGCCGAAATCGACAGCGACTTCATGGGCAATGTAAAACTCAACCTCCTCCTGACCGACAGCCCGCTGAAACTGACTCCGGGCGACACCATCAGCGGACACATACAGGGCAGCGCACTGGCAGAAGCAGCCAAGCTCATCCCTACCGTCGAGAAAATACTACCCAAACTCGACTCCATCATGATACACCTTAATAATATATTGTCCGACCCGGCCATCAAGAGCACCCTACACAACGCCGACCACATCACCAGCGACCTGACCACCTCGACCCAGCAGCTCAACACCCTGCTGGCACAACTCAACAACAAGGTGCCCGGACTCATGACCAAGGCCGACGGAGTGCTCGACAACACCAACAAACTGACCGGACAACTGGCCGACGCCGACCTCGCACAAACCGTCAAGCAACTCGACCAGACCATCGCAAACCTGAAGAACATCACCGGCAAACTGAACGACAAAGACGGCTCGCTGGGACTCCTCATGAACGATCCGGAACTCTATAACAACCTTACGAAAACACTCCACAGCGCCGACACGCTGCTGAACAACCTCAGGGAACATCCAAAACGCTATGTACATTTCTCCGTATTTGGCAAAAAAGACAAGTAAAAAGAAATTTAAACGCAACGCAAATTTATTGTTTCACAACCACGAAGGCATAAATAAAATTGCTTACTATCAGCCAATTACAACAATTGTACTGGATGTTTCACCACTCACATACAATTCATTAAAGAAACGAACGGATTTGACTGAGTTTCAGAAGGTTATATAACGGAGTCTCGTAAGAATTGAGAAGAACTTTAATCCAAATCGTGTAACCCGCTTAAATAAAGCGATTTACGGAAAAGGAGCCGTCCAGACTGTGAAAAACTCATTTTCACAAACAAAAAAAAATTGCGATATTTGCAAACGCTTTCCGGTGCTCCCGACACCTCCGTCGCGGCCTCCGGAACAATGAAAACCTAAAAGAACTCACTCGGAATAAATGGACAAAAGTGCTAACACCTGCTGGGCCAATGCGCTCTCGCTGTTCGAGAACAATGTCAGCCCGCAACACTTCGACACTTGGTTCAGGCCCATCGTCTTCCATTCGTTCAACGAACAGACGAAGGAACTGACCATTCAGGTGGCTAGCACCTTTGTATGCGAATACCTGGAGGGGAACTTCGGGCAACTGCTTTTCAAGGTACTGTCCCGCACCTTCGGCTCGGGTGTCATCTTGAAATACCGCGTCCTGGCCGACAAAGAGCACCAAATCACCAATGTGGTGCAGGGCGAATGCAACGAGTATGCAGCCAACGCCAAGCGAAACACGGCGGCAACGCCGTTCGATGTAGAGGTGTCAGGCCGGCTCGATGCCCAGCTCAACCCCAAGCAAAACTTTGCAAACTTCATAGAAGGGGACAGCAACAAGTTCTCCAGAGCCATGGGCCTGTCCATCGCCGAGCACCCGAACAACGCACAGTTCAACCCACTCTTCATCTACGGGCCGTCCGGTTGCGGCAAGACTCACCTGCTCAACGCCATCGGACTGCGCACGAAACAACTCTATCCGCAGAAAAGAGTGCTCTACATCAGCGCCCGGCTGTTCCAAGTGCAGTACCAAAACGCCACACGACAGAACGCCACCCCGGACTTCATCAACTTCTATCAGACCATCGACCTGCTCATCATTGACGATGTGCAAGAGTGGACCTCGGCCGCCAAGACGCAGGAAACCTTCTTCCATATCTTCAACCATCTCTTCCGGAACGGCAAGCGCATCATCCTCGCCAGCGACCGTCCGCCAGTCGAGCTGAAGGGCATGAACGAGCGGCTTATCACCCGTTTTGCCGGCGGACTGACCACAGAGATGGAACGACCGAATGTGCAACTCTGCGTGGATATCCTCAACAGCAAGATCAACCGCGACGGACTGGACATCCCACAGGATGTGGTTCGCTACATAGCCGAGACCTGCAACGGCAGCATCCGTGAGTTGGAAGGTGTCATTAACAGCCTTCTTGCCTACAGCGTTGTCTACAACTGCGACATCGACATGAGCCTGGTACAGCGTGTCCTGAAGCACACCGTCAGGAAAGAAAAGAAGCAGCCGAGCGTCGATGAAATCGTAAACACGGTCTGCCAGCACTTCAATGTCACCGCCGAAGCCATCAACGGCCCCAGCCGGAAGCGCGAAATCGTCGAGGCAAGGCAAATCACCATGTACATGACTCAGAAGCTCACGAAGACTCCCACCACGCGAATCGGGAAGCTCATGGGCGGCAGAGACCATTCGACCGTGCTGCACAGCTGCGCCAAAGTGGAGAAGCGCATCGGCGACGATGTGGATTTCCGCACGGAGCTGCAACTGCTCGAGAAGAAGATGAAGCAGAAACGCTAATACTTTTCACTTCTAATATAAAAGAAAGAAGCCACGCAAGGAATTTGCGTGGCTTCTTTCGTATGGTAGGTTTCTTACTACTTGACTACGAATTTCTTTCCGTTCATGATGTAGATGCCTTTCTGCAGCAGTGCAGGACTGTTGCCCACATACTGCCCACTGATGTTGTAGATGCGCGTTTCCTTGGCATCTGCACGCAGGAAGTCACCCTCCAGAAGTTCGATACCTGTCGTGTTGGGTATGTACACGCAGAGGTCGTCGAGGAAGAAGCGCTTTCCGTTGGAGAATTGGAGCCGTGTTGAGCCGCTGCCTGTTATGGTAAGGCTATAGTCGGTCCATTGTCCCCGTGTCATGGTGAACTCTGTTTCCGAGAGAACTACATCACTGTTAGTGCTCGTCACGGTCAGTGTCGTTGCATCGAAACTGAACGGTGCGGCCTTGAAAATGATGGTTGCGGTGCCGTCAACACGGAAGGTTGGAGTCCGCGGCGATACATTCTTGAAGTATCCGCACTTGTCTCCACCCGAGCAATCGGTGGTCTTGTTGTTCGTTCCGTTGTCCCATCCATCCTCGTCGGTAAGGAAATCGCCGTTGGCAACACTTCCGCTGAACTTCCCGTCGTTGCCGCCAGTTCCTTCACACTCGTTGAATGTCTCGGCAAAAAGCACTTCTCCGTCCACATCAACGGGCACGATAGTCTTGTTGACAGCCTGGAAATTGAACGAGATGGTGCCGTCGCTGTTTTGCTTTATTTTCTGCAACGCCTTGTTCATGGTGTATTTCCCGTCGGAGTTTGCATTGTAGGTGAAAGCCTTTGGCTTGGAGTTGTTGGTCAGCGAGTCCAGCTTGTTAAGCGGATAGGTATCGCCACTGGTTGAATAACTGTCATTTTTCCCGTCTGCACAGATGGGTTCTATACGCTGGTGGTCGTTTCCACGGCTGTTACAGTTAGGCGAGTTGCTACGCCACACAGTCGCATTGTAGTCCAGGTGTACCACAAGCAGGCCTTTTCCACTGAGTCCGAGGTCCCAGCCTTTGCGCTGGCGGTTCTCAATATAGTAAAGTTCGTTTTTCTGTTTCTGGTTGTAAATGACATAGAAGTCACCGTTGTCGGAGAGCGATTTCATGTTGGTCACCTCGACATCCTCGTCATCGAGTACAATGGGATACTGCCAGCGTGTACACCACTTCTCGTATCCGGAGTAGTTGGGCGGGCAATAGCCGTCGCCGTTGTAGCTGCCCGAGCACATCAGGTCCCAGGTTCCCATGCCGTTGTAGCCGCACCGGTAGTCGATGTCATACATATCGGGGAAGCCCATGCAGTGGGAGAATTCGTGGCACATGGTACCGATTCCGTCGGCATCTCCGCTGCCGTTGAGTTCACTGGAGCAGGCATACACCCATAGTTTCTTTCCGTTGTAGGTCAGAGCACTCGACAAATTGTATTTATGTGGCCATATGGAGGTTTCGTCACTGCTGTCCGCACGGCCATGGCCGGCATAGATAATGAACACCTCATCGACATATCCGTCGTTTCCCCAGTCGTATTTGGAGAAATCCACCTGGTCGGCTACCCCCTCTATACACTCTTTTGCAAAAGCCTGTACATTGTCGGTGCCCCCGCTTCCGGCGTAATCGATGGAATTGCCCGACAGCTTGATGGGGCCGACCACATCGAAATCGATGATCAGTTGTCCGTTGCTCTGTGCCTTGAAGTAGTCGCGCGTGCTTCCCATGAAGTTATCCTCGCTGAATCCTTCTTCGTTGCAATAGCGGTTGAAGAACTCCTGGTCGTGGCCATCTGCAAACTCCTTATCTTGGAATTCGGCAAGAATGACGAGGCAGCGCTTGTTTCCAACCAGATGGCTGCCGCCGTCGCCGGGTGCCGTCGAGGTGGTTGCGGCCAGTTTCAGGCCTGCATTGTTGTCCAACAGGTTTGTAAATCCGTTGTTGCGGCGCTTGCGTTCCTTGATGAGCATTTCCGAAACGGCTGCATGGGTGGTCTCAGCATAGGTATTTCCACTGCGTACAAATAATTTTCCACTGGCCGTTTCCCAGAAATGGCCGTACTCGTCGCCCTTCAGTTCGGCGCGAACTTGTGTGCCGTCTTTCAGCGTGAGCGTTTGCCACAAGCCTGGCTTGGCCGGCACAGCCCATGCTGCCGTTGTCAATATGGCAGCAACAAATAAACTAAATAACTTCTTCATATATTTCCAATTGATTTTGTTTATCCTGTAAAAACCGTAAAATTGTCCGGCAAATATAAGCAAATAGTTTCAATTTGGCAATGTTTTCCATGCCAATTTGCATTTTTTTACTATTTTTGCCGTGTTTCTTTATAATTATAAATCATTTATACAGATATTCAATACAAGAGCATACATTTATGGAAACGAAAGAGAAAGAAATGGTCCAGCTCCCTGAAAATGCATTTCGGGAGTTGCATGAGGGAGAGTCTTACAAGCCGCTGATGGGTCCCGGGGAGTCGCCTGCCGAGGTGAATGCCTGGTCGGTGACCTGGGGTGTGCTCATGGCTGTACTGTTTTCTGCCGCCTGTGCCTATCTCGGACTTAAGGTCGGGCAGGTGTTCGAGGCGGCAATCCCGATAGCCATCATCGCCGTCGGCCTGTCAACTGCCGCCAAACGGTCGAAGGCACTGGGCGAGAATGTCATCATCCAGAGCATCGGTGCCTGCTCGGGTGCCGTGGTGGCGGGCTCCATCTTCACACTGCCAGCCATCTACATCCTACAGGCCAAATACCCGGAAATGACGGCATCGTTCCTTCAGATTTTCCTGGCATCGCTGCTGGGAGGCATCGTCGGCATCTTGTTCCTGATACCCTTCCGCAAGTATTTCGTGAAGGACATGCACGGGAAGTATCCCTTCCCCGAGGCCACTGCCACCACCCAGGTGCTCATCAGCGGCGAACAGGGCGGCAGTCAGGCCAAGCCCCTGCTCATGGCCGGGCTGGTGGGCGGTATCTACGACTTTGTGGTTGCCACGCTGGGACTGTGGAACGAGTGCTTCACTTCGCGCATGGCGGGGTTCGGGAGCCTCGTTGCCGACAAGGCCAAACTGGTGTTCAAGGTCAACACCGGTGCTGCCGTGTTCGGCCTGGGCTACATCATCGGACTGAAATATGCGCTCATCATCACGCTGGGCTCGCTCTTCATCTGGTGGATTGTGGTGCCTGGCATGTCGCTGGTGCTGGGCGACCAGGTGCTGAACCTGTGGAATCCAGACATCGTAACGGCCGTGGGCAGCATGCCGCCCGAGGAAATTTTCCGCAACTACGGCCGCTCCATCGGCATCGGAGCCATTGCCATGGCGGGCATCATCGGCATCATCAGGTCGTGGGGCATCATCCGCGATGCCGTCGGTCTGGCTGCCAATGAGATGAAGGGCAGCAAGGACGGCAACGGCGTGCAGGCCGAGCGCACCAACCGCGACCTGCCGTTCCGCTTCATCAGCATGGCCGCACTGCTCACCATCGCGGTCATCTTCCTCTTCTTCTGGTTCGGGGTGATGGACGGGAACGCCCTCCATGCCCTCGTAGCCATCGTCCTGGTCACCTTCATCGCCTTCCTGTTCACCACAGTAGCGGCCAACGCCATTGCCATTGTCGGCAGCAACCCGGTGAGCGGCATGACGCTGATGACGCTCATCCTGGCCTCCGTCGTCATGGTGGGTGTGGGCCTGCGCGGCCCGAACGGCATGACGGCGGCACTCATCATGGGGGCCGTAGTCTGCACGGCGCTGTCCGTTGCGGGCGCATTCATCACCGACCTGAAGATTGGCTACTGGCTGGGCACGACCCCGCGCAAGCAGGAAACATGGAAGTTCCTGGGCGCACTGGTCAGCGCTGCCACCGTCGGAGGCGTCATCATGCTGCTGAACGAGGCATACGGGTTCACCTCCGGCCAACTGGCCGCCCCGCAGGCTTTTGCCATGGCAGCCGTCATCGACCCGCTCATGAACGGCGTCGGCGCCCCGTGGGTGCTCTATGCCATCGGTGCCGGCATTGCAGTGCTGCTGACACTGTGCAAGATTCCCGCACTGCCTTTCGCACTGGGCATGTTCATTCCCATGGAACTGAACACACCGCTGCTCATCGGCGGTGCCGTCAGCTGGTTCGTATCAACCAGGTCGAAGGACGAAGCCGTGAACAAGCGCCGCAACGAGAAGGGCACGCTCCTGGCCAGCGGGTTCATCGCCGGAGGCGCACTCATGGGCGTTGTCAGCGCAATGATAAGGTTCGCAGGCGTGAACATCGTCAACGAGGAGTGGCTCAACAACACCCTTTCCGAGGTGCTGGCGCTGGGGGTCTACTGCCTGCTCATCGCCTACTTCATCCAGGCAAGCCGTGTGAAGCCCGAACGGAAGGAATGACAGCGCCTCTTAAAGATGCGCTGTTTTACACCCGATTTGCAAAAGCCGCCCAAACGCACTCCGTTTGGGTCCCAAACACAACACAAGAGAGCCCCAAACGCATTGCATTTGGGGCTCTCTTGCAACAGGACTGCAACAGTCTGATATTCAAACAGTTGAAAAAACGATTTTCCGAAGGCTTGCTTCTCGGTCCGCAACGGGCTCCGTCAGGGCTTCAGGCAGTGAAATACCGGAGTATGCCTTGCATGAAGGGGGTCAGTTCGCGTGGCAGAACCTTGTCATATCGGCGCACCGTCTGACAGTAGGATATGCACAGGCGGCGCTTCGCACGCGACATGGCCACATAGAACTTCCGCGCATCCTCTGCCACCGCCTGGGCGTCGTTGCGCGTGAAATGATTGGGATAGCGGCCGTCGACTGCGTCGAACACCACCACATTGTCAAACTCCAGTCCCTTGGCCTTGTGCACCGTGGAGACAAACACCCGGGCAGGCATCGACTGCGAGTTGCACAGGTCTGACTCCTTCAGCGTGTTCATCTCCATCATATAGGCCCGCAGCTGCCCCCCGAGCGTGGCAGGAATCTCGCCGCAGAGCAGTTCGTGGCGCAGATAGTTGAAGATGTATTCCATCTTTTCCACCTCCTCGATATGCGCCCCCCGCAGCAACATCTCGTAGACGGTCTGCATCTCCTGCAGGAGCAGGGCAGGCTGCCCGGGTGTCTGAACCTCGCGCAGGCGCGCATGGGTATGCAGGTACATTGTCTTATATGCCTGCTGGAACTTTGTCAGCCGGCTCATGTTCCGCTGACTGGCCAGAAACGCGTCTTGCAGCGGAATGGCCTGCAATGCCTTTGCATAGCAGTGGCGCAGCAGGGAGCAGGTGGCGTTTACATCCTCGTCGGCCAGGTGGGAATTGGAACCTTCCAAGCCCAATGCTGCAAGCAGGTAGCGCAGTTTGTACTCGGCAAGGTCCGGTTCGAGCAGATGCGCCAGTTTGAGTGAGTCGAAGTAGACAGCACAGCGCTGTGTGAGCGACACTTCGGGCAAGTATCGCTGCAAGTTGTGCCGCAGTATCTCATAGTCGAAGCCAATGTTGTGGCCCACCAGCACATCGTTGCCCACATAGTCCATGAACAGGCCAAGGGCTTCCTCGTGCGAGAGCAACTCGTGCTGTTTCATTTCCTCCAGCACGGGGTTCACCACATCGCCCAGCATCGCGGGTATCTCACGCTCGGTACGGATATAGAGGTTCAGTTCGGAGCCCTCCACCACCCTGCCCTGGCGCATCTTCACCGCCGCAATCTGTACGATGTCGTCCTGCAGCATGTCCAGTCCTGTGGTCTCCGTGTCGAACACCACCAGTTCTTCCTCGGCATAGGCACGGGCAAACTCCTTCACATAGGTGGTAAGCACAGGATAGAGCAAGAAGTCGGTCGGAGTAATGCTGCAGTCCTTCATTTCCCTGACCAGCCTGCGGCAAGGCTCGGCAGTCTCGTAGACCTTCAGCCCGTGCAGCAGATGCACCCAGCCCATGAAGTTGTGTTCGTTGCCGAGCACATTGAAGTGAGCCAGCAGCAGCTTGACGGGAGCCGTCGAGAAGAGGTCCTCGCCCGACACCTTGAAGTGCTGCACGAGAATCTCGTCAAGGGCTTCGCTCACCATGTCGGCGTCGGCATTGGAGGAGACTACCACTGCTGTGGTCTCCGCCTGCGACTGGCTGTACCATCGTGCCACCTGGTGTGCCACCACGGGCAGTTCCGACTCGTAGGTCGTTCCGGACAGAAGGGTCAGTTCGCCGCCCTCCATCCGGATGTCGTTCGATGCCTGTGGCAACAGGGCAGCATCTATTTGCAGTTGCTGCGTGGCATATTCGTTGAGCACCTCCAGCAGATACTTCGGCGCGCGGTGGTTGGTATAGAGCCTGTGCACATGCCTGTCGCAGCGTCCCTTCAGCATTTCCAGCGTCGACATCTTGGCACCCATGAACGAGAAGATGGCCTGTTGCTCGTCGCCCAGGTACATCAGCGTGAAGTCCTCCGGCCCGGTCAGCATGTCGATGATGCGCAACTGCATCAGGTTCAGGTCCTGCACCTCGTCCACCTGGATCCACTTGTAGCGGTGGTACTCGTGCCCGGTGTCGTTGCGGAGTGCATTGAATGTCTCAATGAGCAGGTCCTCGAAGTCAATCAGGTGGTTCCTGCGCTTGTACTGCTCGAAGGCGAAGGCCTGTTCCATCTTGCGCAGGAGGTTGTCGATGGGCAGTCGTGCCCCGACATCGTAGGATGCGGAACGGGAAAGGGTGCGATAGTCGTCGGCATGCTCGTAGATATGCAACATCCTTTCGGCCGTGAAATCCATCCTTTCGTTCCTGCAGATGGTCCGAAGGGCAAATATGTCGTCCTTGGTGAGGCTCTCGGGATGCATGCGCACCTCCCGTTCGTGCCTATGCCGCAGCTGGTTCATGAAGTGGGAGAACAGGATGACGGTCTGATAGTCCTTCTTCCGGCGGAAGTCACGCAGGTAGAGATGTTCGTCTTCGTCCCTGAGGCGCGCCATGATGCTGAAAGCGTCGTTGTCGTCGAGTATGCTCGACTCGGCAGGTATCAGGGCGTTGTCGGTGAGAAACTTGGAACAGTAGCGGTGCACATTGCCCACATAGATGCCCTGCAGGCTGTCCATGTCGGCCTGTTCCCGCAGTCGCTCGAGCATACCGCGAGCCGCACGGTTGGTGAAGGTCAGGCAGAGCATGTCCTGCGGACGCACACCTTGCTGCTGGGCGCGTAGGATGCGCTCTGCGAGCAACTGCGTCTTGCCGCATCCGGGAGGGACCAATACCAAATGATAGCCGCCCTGGGCGGCTATCACCTGCTGCTGGGCCTGATCAGGCTGGAAGTTTACGGTCATCTTTTCGTCTGTGTCTTGGTTTCTTGCAGAGGTAGTGTCGCCATGCGAAGAGGGGGCGGCGGGCCAGGTAGTCGGGCTGGGCCTCGTTGGCATAGGCCTCCCGCTCAAAAGAGATGTTGTGGTAGGCATTGCCCTTCATCGGCAGGCGCACCAGCCATTCCAACAGATACCAGAGGTAGAATCCCACCACCAGCATCTCCAGCATCTGTCTGCTGTGGATACGCTCATGGCGGAGCAGCCGCTCGGAAAGAAAGGTATCCCTGCGGCACACCAAAATTCCCAGCAGATAAATGGCCGAGAATCGCTTTGGCGGAAAATGCTGGCTGCGGATTATCTTCATTTCATTTCATCCCATGGTTGACTCTCTCGCCATGCCACAGCCAAAGTAGACTTTGCTCAGGGCATTTGGCTTAGCGAAGACATTCATCCCTGTCCTCTTACGGGAACCGGCCGCCCTACAGGGGCTTATACTCCACAAAGGCTTCCATTGCCTCGTAGCAGGCCAGTCCCAGGCTGTCGTACAGTTGCGCGGTGGCACGGTTGCGGTCCTCGGCTCGCTGCCAGAAGAGCCGCTCGTCGTTCCCAAGGAAGGGCGCACTCTCCATCTGCGACTGGTGTTTCAGAATGGAATAGCGCTTTGCACGCAGTTCTTCCGGGCTCATGGGGACGCACATCTCGATGTTTTCTATTTCCCATTCGGCCCACGCCCCGCGGTACATCCAGATGCGGCAGTCGTCGAGCCATGCTGCACCTGCACGCTTCTCCTCGTCGATGGCGGCCAGTACGGCATCGGTACACTTACGGTGTGTGCCGTGCGGGTCGGCCAAATCGCCGGCCACATAGATTTGATGCGGCTGGACAGTGCTGATGAGCCGGCGCACGATTTCCACATCGGCCTCGCTCATGGGGAGCTTGTCAATCTTGCCACTCTCGTAGAACGGCAGGTCGAGGAAGTGCACGCGGTTCAGCGGGATGTGGTTGTAGGTGCATGCCGTACGGGCTTCTCCGCGGCGGATGAGTCCCTTTATGTTCAGGATGTCGCGGGTGTCGAAGTCGCCCTCCTTCTTGTTCAGGATGAAAGACTTTATCTCTTTGTATTTGTCTACAATGACCTGGTCCTCGCTGTTGCCGAAAATCTGGTTGAATCCGTTGATGAAATGCATGAAGCGTGTCACCTCTTCGTCACCCACGGCAATGTTTCCGCTGGTCTCATAGGCTATATGCACCTCATGGCCTTGGCTCACCAGCCGCTGGATGGTGCCTCCCATAGAGATCACATCATCGTCAGGATGGGGCGAGAACACAATCACCCGCTTGGGGAATGGCTTTGCCCGCTCCGGCCGGTAAGTGTCGTCGGCATTGGGCTTGCCGCCGGGCCAGCCCGTAATGGTATGCTGAAGGTCATTGAAAATCTTGATGTTGGCATTGTAGGCGGAGCCGTAGAGTGCCAGCAGTTCGGAGAGACCGTTCTCGTTGTAGTCCTTGTTGGTGAGTTTCAAGATGGGCTTTTCCACTTTCTGACAGAGCCAGACGAGGGCCGCGCGGATAAGTTTGTCGGTCCACTGGCAGGAAGTGACGAGCCAGGGGTGGACAATCCGGGTCAGTTTGCCGGCCGCTGCCAGGTCGACAACCACCTGCACATTGTTGTGTGTCTGCAAGAATGAGGCCGGAAGGGCGTCGGTGATGCCCTCTTCCACCGTCTGCTGGATGATGTCTGCCTTCTCCTCGCCCCATGCCGTGAGGAAAATCTGACGGGAAGAGATGATGGTTGCGATGCCCATTGTGATGCTGCAGGGTGGCACCTGTTCGGCAGCGCTGAAACTGTTGGCCATCTCCTCGCGCGAAGTCGGGTCGAGCAGTATCAGCCGCGAAGTGGTGTTCAGACCACTGCCCGGCACATTCGTGGCGATGTTTCCCATACGGCCGATGCCCAGCAGGATGGTATCAATGCCGCCGGCTTCGCGTATCTGCTGCTCATACTGGCGGCAGTGTTGCTGCACCTGGTCCTGCGGGATGCTCCCGTCGAGGGTGTGTATGTTCTCGGGAAGGATGTCTACATGGTCCAGCAGGCGGTGCCGCAACTGATTGATGGTGCTCTGTTGTGTTTCCTTCGCCAGGGGGAAGTACTCGTAGGCATTGAAAACCACCACATTCTTCAGGCTCAGCCGACCGCTTTCATGGCGGTTGATGAGTTCCTGATAGATGGGAGTGAGCGAGGTGCCGGTGCCCAGCGCCATGACATAAGGCCTGCCCTGCTGTTGGCGTTGCAGGATTTCCGCTGCGATTTTGTCTACAACGAACGAGGCACCCTGTTCCGTCTTGGGGAATATTTCGGTCTGTATCTTCTCGCGTTGGGTAATCTCCGAGCGTTCCACGGCAGTCCGGGGGCGGTAGAATTCCTCGGCAACCTTGTTGAGAACGATTTGCGAACTGAGGTTAAGATTCATGCTGTCTGTCTGGTTTATGATTTATCCGATACGCTCAATGTCCTTGAAATACTTATAGGTAGCCACCTTGAGTTCGTCGGTTGCAGGCTCGTCGGCCACGATGATTCCGTGCGGATGCATCTGAAGGATGCTGATTGTCCACATGTGTGTGACACTTCCTTCCACTGCGGCCTGGAGAGCGCGGGCCTTGTGGTGGCCGTTTACGAGTATCATCACCTCACGGGCGTCCATCACAGTGCCGACACCGACGGTCAGAGCGGTCTTCGGAACCTTGTTCACATCGTTGTCGAAGAAACGCGCGTTGGCAATGATAGTGTCGGTGGTGAGGGTCTTCTGCCGTGTGCGTGAGGTCAGCGAAGAACCCGGTTCATTGAATGCGATATGCCCGTCGGGGCCGATGCCGCCCAGGAACAGGTCGATGCCGCCGGCTTCCCGTATCATTTCCTCGTAGTGGGCGCATTCTGCCTCCAGGTCGGGCGCATTGCCGTTGAGGATGTGGATGTTCTCTTTCGGACAGTCAATGTGGTTGAAAAGGTTGGTGAACATGAAGGAGTGGTAACTCTCGGGATGTTCCTCGGGAAGCCCCACATATTCATCCATGTTGAAGGTAAGCACATGCTTGAAGCTGACGCGGCCTTCCTGATAGGCCTTTACCAGTGCACGGTACATGCCGATGGGCGACGAACCGGTGGGAAGACCCAGCACGAAGGGACGCTCGGCGGTGGGTTTGAACTCGTTGATACGCTTGATGACATGCTCGGCTGCCCATTGTGACATCTTGTCGTAGTCGGGCTGAATGATTAATCTCATAGTAATTTCTCCTATTTTTTATGATTAGTTATTGGGTTGCTTATTGTTGGGGTGATTATTCCTGGTAGTAGATGCGCTTCACTCTGGGCGACACGGCCGTCAGCAGCTCGTAGGGAATGGTCTGGCAGCAGTCGGACAATGTAGTCACGGGCAGGTTTTTCCCGAATATTTCCACCCTGTCTCCTTCGCAGCAGTCAATGTCCGTGACATCAATCATGGCCACATCCATACAGATATTGCCCACATAGTCAGCGCGTTGGCCGTTCACCAGGCAGTAGCCATTGCGGTTTCCGAGTGCCCGCCGCAGCCCGTCGGCATAGCCAATGGGTATGGCAGCAATGACGGAATCGCGCTGCATGACAGTCCTGCGGCTGTAACCCACACTCTCTCCGGCCTTCACGCGTCGTATCTGCAGGATGGTGGTATAGAGTGTGGAAACGGTAGCGAGCATCCGATTGTTGCGCGGATCAATGCCGTAGAGTCCCAGACCCAGCCGGCACATGTCCATCTGGCGCTCAGGGAAGTGCTCTATTCCGGCCGAGTTGTCCATGTGTCGCAGGATGCTATGGTCGAACTGGGAGGCAAGCTGGCGGCTGGCGCGGTCGAAGCAGTCGAACTGCCGTGCCGAGAAGTCGTCGAAATCGTCGCTGTCGGCCCCCACGAAGTGTGAGAATACCGAGCGCGGCATGAGCGCCGACTGCCGTTTGAGCCTGCCGATGAGTTCCGGCATGTCGGTGTCGGGGTTAAAACCGAGACGGTGCATGCCCGTGTCGAGTTTTATGTGGATGGGATAGTTGGTGATGCCTTCCTTCTCTGCAGCCTGTATGAGGGCTTCGAGCAGCCGGAACGAGTATACCTCAGGCTCCAGATGGTAGTCGAACAGGGTCTTGAATGCCGAGAGTTCGGGATTCATCACCATGATGTTGGCGGTTATGCCGTTCCGTCTGAGCGAGGCACCCTCGTCTGCCACTGCCACTGCCAGGTAGTCCACGCGGTGATCCTGAAGGGTCTTGGCAATCTCGACGGCCCCCGCACCATAGCCGTCGGCCTTGATCATACAGGTCAGCTTGGTGTCGGGACGGAGGAAACTGCGGTAGTAGTTCAGGTTGTCGACCACGGCCTTGAGGTTCACTTCGAGCACTGTCTCATGCACTTTCTTCACCAGCAGGTCGGTCAGTTGGTCGAAGCCGAAGCGCCGGGCACCTTTGAGCAGAATGACCTCAGTGCGTAGCGAGGAGAACACGGGGCTCTGCCTGAACTCGTCGACCGTGGCGAAGAAGTGCTGTTCGGGCAGGTGGAAGTAGTGCTGCCAGGTACAGAGGTCGTCGCCGATGGCTATGAACTTGTCGATATTCCTGCGCTCCAGGAGTTCGGCCACCTGGCGGTAGAGTTCTGCCGGTGGCTCTGCCGCCTCCAGCATGTCGCTCAGGATGAGTGTCCGTCGGCGGCCCTGATGGTCGGGACGGCGGTTCATGAAGTCGAGGGCAAGGTCGAGCGAATGGATATCGGAGTTGTAGCTGTCGTTGATAAGCGTGCAAAGATTCTGCCCTTCCTTCACCTCCAGCCGCATGGCTACGGGCTGCAGCCTTTGCGAGCGTTGGGCAAGCGTGTCGGCGTCGATGCCCAGATGGAGTGCCACGAGGGCTGCCACGATGGCATTATCGTCGGATGTTTCGTCGATGAAGGGAATGGTGAGCGTGTGTTGCTGCCCTTCCCAAGTGTAGGCTATAGTGGTGGAATGGTCGTTGCGGTCCGTTTTTCCGACAAAGAAGGAAGCCATCGGGTCTGCCGATGACCAGCAAAGGTGCCGTGCCTGCGGGAAGTTCTCCCGTGCCAGGCGGCTTACCAGCGGGTCGTCTGCACAGTAGACGAGCGTTTCCGCCCCTGCGAACAATTTCATCTTCTCCAGACATTTGGCTTCCATCGAGGGGAAGTTCTCCTGGTGGGCGGCTCCGAGGTTGGTCAGTACGGCCACTGTCGGCTGCACGATCCAGTTGAGGGCTTCCATCTCATCGGGCTTGCTGATGCCGGTCTCGAGCAGTGCCACATCGGTCTGCGGGCCTATGAGCCACGCCGAGAGGGGCACGCCTATCTGGGAGTTGTAGCTGCGGGGTGAGCGACTGACGCGGAAGGTGGGCGTAAGCAGTTGGGCCAGCCATTCCTTCACCACGGTTTTCCCGTTGCTGCCGGCGATGCCTACCACCGGGATTTGGAACTGCCGGCGGTGGTGCCGGGCCAGTTGCTGAAGGGCTGTGAGCACCGATGGAACCACGAGGAAAGTAGCATCGCCATAACGCCGGTCGGCATCGGCGGGCAGGATGCTTACCACGAAGCTGCGCACACCGCGCTGATAGAGTTCACCGATGTAGCGATGGCCGTCGTTACGCTGGGTTTTCAGTGCAAAGAAAAGGGTTTCCTCGGGGATGCTCAGCGACCGGCTGTCGGTCAGCAGGAAGCCAACCTGCCGGTCGGCAGTTCCCACGCATCGGGCCTGGAGGATATGATGGATGTCTGATATGCTGTATTTCATTCGGTCAATGGCAGGATTTCCGTGCCTGAACTTTACAATCTACAAAAGTAGGAAAATGCCTTCGGGTAGCCAAAAAAATCTTGAAGAAAAGTAATTCCTATTACTTTTTCCAAGCTATCCGCAGCGGCTGACCTGCAAGGGCATTGCACCATGGCAACCTACAAAATGCGTCCGCCGTTTGGTCAACTGCCTGATAATGTGTACCTTCGCAGCAGTAACATTGAAAAGACACCGAGAACAAACGCCATGAAACACCGTTCACACATCGTCGCGCCGGAAGGGCTGCAGCAAGTGGTGCTGCATGCCTGCTGCGCCCCGTGCTCGTCGGCCATCGTGGAGTGGCTGCTCGGCAATCACATTCAGCCCACCATTTTCTATTTCAACCCCAACATCTACCCCCATCGGGAGTACGACATCCGCAAGGAGGAGAGCAAGCGCCATGCCGATGCGCTCGGTATTGTATGGATTGACGGCGACTATGACCACGAGGAGTGGCTCCGTCAGGTCAGCGGACTCGAACAGGAACCCGAGCGGGGCCTGCGTTGCGAGCGTTGTTTTGCCGTCAGGTTGAAGGCTACTGCCCTGCTGGCGCAACAGACAGGCATCCCCTACTTCACCACCACCCTGGGTTCGTCGCGCTGGAAGAGCCTCGACCAGATTGCGCGTGCCGGACAGGAGGCGGAGCATTTGGTGCCGGGGACGCACTTCTGGGCACAGAACTGGCGAAAGGACGGATTGCAGGAACGACGCAACGAACTGCTCCGGGAGTTCAACTTCTACAACCAACGCTATTGCGGCTGTGAGTTCAGCATACCAAAAGAGTCGGATTTATAGGCTGTCTTCCCGATTTTCCTGCGCCAAAGCAAAGGTGCAAACAAACAAAATAAACTGCTGAAACCCAGTATCTTAATTGTTTTTGTCAATAAAACGCTTTAAGAAAATGGCGTAAGCGGTCGGCACTTGCTTTTTGGCACACCCCCACGGGAGTTTTCAGCACTTGATTTTTGAGGGCGGTTTAGGCTTCTCCCGCACTCCATCTGCCCTCCGGAAATGGGCAAGTAAGCCCCGGATGCATTTCCATTTTGCGGCTCTTGCACTGCATTTGAGTGGAAGTTGCGCTCCGTTTGGGGCCTAAACGCCTTCCATTTGAGTCCCAGACGGAAAACGGAAAAATTGCAATTTTAACATAAATACCAATAAGTCGCTGACCGACAGACATTTATGAAGAGGACGAAATTCCGGCGTTTTTCCGCTCCATGAGACTGTCCCGCCGTAAAAAACCGCTGCTGGCGAAACGCATTTTTCAAGTTACGGAAAATGTGACGGTATAATATTGCCGCACGGGAACTGTGATACTAAGAGGGAAAAGAAGTCTCACCGCAAGAACGACAAGAGAGATTAGGGGAGCAAGCCCCTCCTAACCTCCCTCTGTCAGGGGAGGGATAAGCATCTCCCTCTTAAGATAAGAGGGATTAAGGGAGTCATGATTCCAGATTGTTTGCGCCGATTGTTTGGCCGAAAAGCATTTTTTGCTAATTTTGCCGAAGTCATTGCATAACACACCTACCCTATGAAAAAACTGACGGCAACCTCGTGTTGCAAACTGATGGTGGCACTCGTGTTCTTCCTCTGCTGCTCGCTGGCACTCCAGGCGGCACCGGCACCTGCCGACACACTGGCAGGAATGGACGACTCGCTGGCCGTTGCCCTGACCGATTCGCTGGGCGCAGCCGGCATCGACGAGACGGACGAGCAGCCCGGAATGTACCAGATGCTCAAGACAAAGTTCATCGAAGGCAATGCCTCTTTCATGTCGCTGGTGGCACTGGCCCTGATTCTGGGACTTGCCTTCTGCATCGAACGCATCATCTTCCTTACCCTCTCGGAGATTGACACCCGCCGCTTCATGGACGACCTGGAGAAAAACATTGCCGAAGGAAAGCCCGACGAGGCCCTGCAACTGTGCCGACAGACCGAAGGCCCCGTGGCAGCCATCTGCCGGCAGGCACTCGAGCACCGCGGGGAAGACACCGGGCACATTGAGCGCATCGTCACTTCGGAAGGGAACCTGCAGGTGGCAAACCTGGAGAAAGGATGCTCGTGGATAACCCTCTGCATCACCATGGCACCGTCGCTCGGATTCCTCGGAACGGTCATCGGCATGGTCATGGCCTTCGACCGTATACAACAGGCCGGCGACATCAGCCCCACCATCGTGGCAGGAGGTATGAAAGTGGCACTCATCACCACCATCTTCGGCATCATCGTGGCACTCATACTGCAACTGTTCTACAATGTCATCCTCTCGAAAATCGACCGGCTGACCGAAGACATGGAGCACGCCGGCATGCGACTCCTCGACCTGCTGAAACAAAACAACTAAGCACCCATGAAACTACCGCGCAACACCAACCGCAAGTCACAGTGGGTCCTGCGTGCCATCCTCCTGGCAGTCGTACTGGCCTACCTGGCCTTCTACCTCATAGGCTTCAACCTGCCGTACCTGTTCAACCCCGAGCAGAACGCACCGCTGCTGACCGGCCTCGTGGTCGGGCTGGCACTGCTGCTCATCGGCCTGACGCTGGCTGCCGTCGTCTGGAGCCGCATCAGGGAACACCTGCACCGCCAGCGCCCCGCCGGACTGCTGGGCCGACAACTGCTCCGCAGGCGAAACGCTGTCAGATGGGCCGTCGCACTGACACTCACCGCACTGATGATCCTCGCCTTCAGCCTGGCAGGAGCACAGCCCGTCAGCATCAGTAACGAGCCCTTTGCCGAACAACTGCCCCTCCGGTTGGCCGCCATGTTCATCATCACCACGGCAGTCATGCTCCTGCTGGCACTCGCCGCACTGCTCTACAGCCGACTGAAAAGAAACAGATAGCCCCATGCAATTCCGCCGCCGGACACATAAAATCCCCCTGCTGAACACCACGGCCACCGCCGACATATCGTTCATGCTGCTCATCTTCTTCCTGGTGACCAGCTCGATGAGTGCCGACAAGGCCATGCAACGCCAACTGCCGCCCTACCAGGAGGAACAGCCCGCGCCAACGGAGATTGACACCGAGACGCTCCTGCAACTCACCGTCGAAGCCGACGGCACCTACACCCTCAACTCCCAGCCGGCACAACTGACTGAGATAAAGGAGAAAACAGCGGCGTTCGTAGAAGAAAAGAAGGCCGACCACCTGATAAGCATCGAGACCGACGACCGCGCCAGCTACGACGCCTACTTCCAGTTGCACAACACCGTGGCCGAAGCCTACCGCCAACTCTACGAGCAATCGGCTCTCGCTGCCTACCACAAGCCGTTCGGACAGTGCTCGGCAACGGAACGGAACACCATCAAACAGCAACTGCCATACAAGGTGGCCGACGCCCACCTGGCGGAGAAAGGAGGCAGACATCCATGATACCGTTCCGCCACCACCAGCGAAAGATGCCCGAACTGAACATGGCTTCCATGCCCGACCTCATCTTCACCGTGCTCTTCTTCTTTATGATTGTCACCCACATGCGGCAGTCCAACCCGCTCATGCCCGTCAACCTGCCGCAGGGAACGGCACTGGCACAGACGCAACACAAGGAAGCACTGGTCTATATCTACATAGGACGGGCGGACGACTCCGGAAAATACATGGTACAGGTGAACAACAATCCCGTGCCGGAACCGCAGCTCGGGCAGGCACTCACGGCCATAAGGGAACGGATGCCGGCCGACAGCCGCCGGCATGCCATGGCCGTACTCCGGGCCGACAGGGACACGCCCATGAGCCTCGTCAAGCAACTCAAGACAGCACTGAGGAAGGCAAAAATCATGAAAATAGCCTATGTGGCCAACCAAAAGGAAACGGAAGAATAGCAAAAAAGCAATAAAATGCCATTTCTTCCGTTTTTTATTAGAAATAAAACCAACTAGCAATGAAAATCAGACAAATCTTCATACTCACCGCCCTGGCGCTGCTCATCAGCAGTTGCGGCGCCGAGCACAACATGAAGAAGGGCGAGGAGTATCTCGCCATCGGCGAATACTTCGACGCTGCCAACCAGTTCAAACAAGCCTATCAGAAGACCCCCGTGAAGGAAAAAGCCCTGCGCGGACGGCGTGCGCTGAAAATGGCGCAGTGCTATGCCAAGCTGAACGACTCACAACGGGCCGTGGCCGCCTACCGGAACGCCAACCGGCTGGTGGGACTCAGCACCGAGCAGCGGCTGGACTTCGCACGGCAACTGCTCCGCACGGCCAGCTACAAGGAAGCACAAAAGGAGTTCCAGCAGGTGCTCGACACCATGCCCGACAACCAACTGGCACAGAACGGCATGGTCTCCGCACAGTATGCGCCGCAGTGGAAGAGCCAGAAGACACGCTACACGGTGAAGAAGGCCGACGCTTTCAACTCCCGCAGGGCCGACTACTCACCCATGCTCTTCGGCGACCAATCGGACATCCTCTACTTCACCTCCACCCGCAACGAAGCCAACGGCAACGAACTCAGCGGAATAACGGGCACCAAACCCGGCGACATCTTCATCTCGCAGAAAGACGACAAGGGCAAATGGAGCAAGCCGGAACCTGTCGGCGGCGGACTGAACACCGAGTTTGACGAAGGCACCTGCTCCTTCTCGCCCGACGGAAGGCAGATGTACATCACCGTGTGCAAGACAGACCCAAGCTATCCCCGATACGCAAAGATTGCCACCTCCAACCGCAACGATGCATCCTGGAGCAAGGCCGACGAGCTGAAACTGACGAGAGACACCCTCTCCTGCTTCGCCCATCCAGCCATTTCCCCCGACGGCGAATGGCTCTACTTTACCAGCGACATGCCAGGCGGACAGGGCGGTCTCGACATCTGGCGCGTACGGCTCACCTCGAGTGGGCCGGGAGGCGTGGAAAACCTCGGCCCGCCCATCAATACCAGCGGCAACGAGTGTTTCCCTGCGTTCCGCCCGAACGGCGACTTCTACTTCTCCAGCGACGGACACCCGGGACTCGGCGGACTGGATATCTTCATAGCACAGCCCGACCAGCTGACCGGCTACTACCAACTGGAACATCCTGTCTACCCGCTCAACTCCAACGGCGACGACTTCGGCATGACTTTCGAGGGAAAGGAGAACGCCGGATTCTTCTCGTCCAACAGGAACGACGGGCGCGGATGGGACCACATCTACTCGTTCAACTGCCCCGACATCGTGCAGACCGTGAAAGGATGGGTCTACGAAATGGAAGGATATGAACTGCCGGCGGCACAGGTCTACATTGTAGGAAACGACGGTACGAACCAGAAAGTCAGCGTCATGAGCGACGGTTCGTTCACCTACAAGATACAACCCGAGGTCGACTACCTCCTCATGGCTACCTGCCGGGGATACCTCAACCACAAAGAAGAACTGCGCGTGGAACCCGTGGAAGATTCGGAAGAATATGTCCTGCAGTTCCCCCTGGCCTCCATCGCCGTGCCAGTGCTCATCGACAACATCTTCTACGACTTCGACAAGGCCACGCTACGACCTGAATCGGCTATCGCTCTCGACGAACTTGTCAAACTGCTGAACGAAAATCCCAATGTAGCCATCGAACTCCGGGCACACTGCGACTACAAAGGCAGTAACGAATACAACCGCGGACTGTCGCAAAGACGCGCCCAGGCCGTGGTGAACTATCTGGTCGGTCACGGCATAGCTGCCGACCGCTTGACCGCCGTCGGCTACGGAAAGGAAATGCCGAAAGTGCTCCGCAAGAAAGCCGCAGCCGCCTACACATGGGCGAAAGAGGGCGACACGCTCACCGAAGAGTACATACAGGCACTCACTCCGGAGCAGCAGGAAATATGCAACCAGCTGAACCGGCGCACCGAGTTTGTGGTAATCAGCACCACCTACGGCATGTTCGACGAGGAAGGACAGATAAAGAACCTGCCACCGCAGAAGCCAAAACAACAGGAATATCTGGACGACGAATGGGACTTCGTCATCGAATGAGAATGCGCACGGAACATCCCAAGAATAAAAATACAGAAAACTCGCAGTTTAAAAGTTTTTTTATAACTTTGCAGTCAGAATAATCAAACAACCAAACCGCTCGGGCGTTATCCGCTTACATGAGCGATGCAAGTTTTTAAGAACCAAACAACCAAACAATATTATGGCAAGAAACATTGATGCTTTAGACAAGAAAATACTGGAGTTTGTGTCTGCCGATGCCCGCATTTCCTTCCTGGAAATAGCACGGGCTTGCGATGTCAGCGGTGCCGCTATCCACCAGCGCATACAGAAACTCACGGAAATGGGAGTGCTTCTGGGCTCACAATACATCATCGACCCCGAGAAAATAGGCTATGAGACCTGCGCTTTCATCGGTCTGTACCTGAAAGATCCCGCCATGTTCGACGAAGTGGTGGGCAAGCTCCAGCACATTCCCGAGGTGGTGGAATGCCACTATACCACCGGCAGCTACGACCTATTTATAAAGGTATATGCCCGTAACAACCACCAACTGATGAACTTCATCCACGACAAACTTCAGCCCCTGGGTCTGCAACGCACCGAGACGGTGGTTGCCTACAACACAGCCTTCGACCGACAACTACCCATCAACGACATCGCTGTCGAAGAACGAACCAGAAAGTAGCGCAAGAACAATATAGAAAAGCGGCTGACCGGAAACCCGATCAGCCGCTTTTCCCTCTGTAGGAAAGAGTCTTATTTGTCGTAGGTGGCCACGGTGTGTACCATGACCCACTGGAAAGTAAGCAATACCAATGCCACAACCAGCAGCAAGGACCATGACAGGTGGATGTCAGGAGCAAGCACCGAAAGTTCGTCTACAAACCTCCGGGCGATGACCTGCAACTGTTGCTTGACATCACTGAACAACACAAATGCCACACATGCCCAGAAGCAGATGAATGTCCACGCCCTGGACAGCCACAAACGGCGCTTGGGCAAGCGGTTGATGACACGCTCGGAGAATCCGTTATCAGGCAGGTCGAACGCATTGTCCTTGAAAAATTGAGCTACCAACAGCTCGTTATCCGTTTCCTTCATATCCGTTTCGTTTTAAGAATTCCGCCATCTTGTGCTTTCCCCGCGACAGGTTCGCCTTCACGGTGCCGACGGCAATATTGGTGATTTGTGCTATTTCTTCCAGCGTGCGTCCCTCCATCAGTTGCAGGGTGATGCAGGTTCGCTCGTTGGGATTAAGTATTTCCAATGCCCTGTAGAGGTCAATCCTGGCAGAAGTGGAGTGCGTCTGCTCACGGTTCTCCGGCACCTGTCCCACGGGTGTGGGCTGCTGCCGTCGCTGGTGATCAAGAAACACATTGTAGGCAATCCTGTACAGCCAGGTGGAGAAGGCTGCCGTTCCATTAAACTGGGCCAGCTTGGTGTATGCCTTGATGAAAGTCTCCTGCGCCAAGTCGTCGCTCAGTGCCTCGTTTCCCAAGGTATGCTGCAGAAAGAACCGACGAACGGGCGACTGGTATTTCACCACAAGTTGGTCGAAAGCCTTCTTGCGGTGAAATACCACCACCTGTGCCACGAGGGCAATGTCGTCTATCTTGGGCATGTCCCGACGGCAATAGTTATTCGTCTACTCCAGGCTCGTTCACCGTAGAGGTGTCAACGGTGGGCTCTTTCATGCCGTTCTCTCTAATGCGGGAGGGCTCCTGGTCATCCTTTACCGGTGTACGGGAGAGGAAATACTGCCCGCATCCATAGATGGCGATGAGTGCTCCGATGCCCTGCAGGGTGGATGAGTGCCAGAAGGAGAACATAGCCAGCAGCCCGAGTCCCAGTGCTATGTTGCGAATGCCGCGCCGACGGAGATATTCCGAACTCTGCCGGTCGGCCGACTTCAGTTCGTCGGGGATGGGTTGGCCGGTCTCCATGGCTTTTTCTGCCAAGGCCACGCGGGCATTGTTCCGCTTGATGAAGTAGCGGATAAGCAAAATGACGATGATGAGCGGGGCCAGGAAGAAGAGCAATACAGCCAGGACGCAGATGACGGCGAGGATTACAATTCCAGGCTCTGCCATGTTTTCAAAGGCACTGACCATGCGTTCCTCAAACTTGCTCTCGAACACTTCGTCCATATCTTCGTCTTCGGCTGCCATCGGATTCTCAAAAGCGGTGCTGTCGGAGTAGGCCACCACTTCGTCTTTTTCGTCGTCCGGATCCACCTGCTCAACGGCAAGCGTGGGCAGCATGGAGGCCTTTACATTTTGAACCGGATAGAGTCCGAACAATGAGAACGACAGTAAACAAACAAATAAATACCTTTTCATTTCTTTGAGTTTTATTAGTTAATGCACTCCTTTTGACGCACAAAGATAGTTTTTTGTTGCAATGGGAAGGCAAAAAAGTATTTTTTTCTTACTTTTGTCTTTCTCAAACACGGAAACAATGAGCACTGTCCGTCTTCCTTCCGACTTCCTGTCGGCCATGCAGCGCCTGCTCCCCACAGGGCAATACGCCGATTTCTGTGCTGAGATGGAGCGACCGGCGCAGGCTTTCATCCGCTTGAACGGACGGAAGACCGACGCTGTTCCCATTGGAGAAGAGATACCCTGGTGCCGCGACGGCTATGCGCTGCCGGAACGACCGGACTTCACTTTCGACCCACTGCTCCATGCCGGTGCCTACTATGTGCAGGAGCAGTCGTCCATGTTCCTGGCCCATGTGTTACGACAGTTGGTGAGCGAGCCCGTACTGATGCTCGACCTGTGTGCCGCTCCGGGCGGAAAAAGCACCTTGGCGCGTGCCGTCCTGCCGGAGGGAAGCATCCTGTTGGCCAACGAACCGGTGCGGAACAGGGCACAGGTGCTGGCAGAAAACATTGCGAAATGGGGGCATCCCGATGTGATTGTCACCAACAACCTGCCTGCCGACTACCAGCATTCACCGATACTGGCCGATATCCTGCTGCTCGACGTGCCCTGCTCGGGCGAGGGTATGTTCAGAAAAGACCCGGAAAACATCGGTGAATGGAGTCTGCAAAAGGTACAACAGTGCCAGCAGTTGCAGCGACAGATAGCCGAACAGGCTTGGAACTGTCTGAAAGAAGGAGGGTTGCTCATCTACAGCACCTGCACTTTCAATACGGCAGAGAACGAGGAAAATGTCCGCTGGATATGCCAGCAACTGGGTGCAGAGACCGTAGATGTGCCCATACCGCCCGACTGGCACATCGGCGGTTCGTTGCTGCCGGGGTTCGACGGTCCTGTATTCCGGTTCATTCCGGGTGTTACCTGCGGTTCGCTGCCGCAGGGCGAGGGATTGTTCATGGCGGTGATGCGCAAGATGTCGGCAGCGTCCGGCAGTCGGAATCCACGCCAACAGCCTCTGAAAACACAGCGGTGCGCACCGGAAGTGAGGCAGATGCTGTGCAACCCCGACGAATTTCTGTTCCTCCGGCAGGGCGATAGCATCACGGCTGTGCCCGAACACCTTATTAATATATACGCACACGCGCAACGGCAGTTCCGCCTCCTGCATGCAGGCATACCGCTATGCACGGCCAAGGGGCGCGACTTCGTCCCGCAGCAGGCACTAGCACTGTCGACGGAATGCTCACCAAAAGCCTTCCCCTGTGTAGAACTCCCATGGGAAACGGCCGTCAACTACCTCCGGCGCGAGGCCGTCACGCTGCCCGCCGACACTCCGAAAGGTATCTGTCTGGTCTCCTATCAGGGACTCCCCCTCGGATTTGTGAAGCACCTGGGCAACCGTTCGAATAACCTCTACCCCACCGAATGGCGCATACGCTCGACCCATTTGCCACCCGTACCACCCGCAGTGATAAAATAACAGAAGAGAAAAAGCAAACAAAAAAGTATATGAAACAATACCTCAACCTACTTGACCGCATCCTCACCGAGGGTGTGAAGAAGGAAGACCGCACGGGAACGGGCACGCTGTCGGTGTTCGGCCATCAGATGCGTTTCCGCCTGTCGGACGGCTTCCCCCTGCTAACCACCAAGAAACTGCACCTGAAGTCCATCATCTACGAGCTCCTCTGGTTCCTGCAGGGCGACACCAACATACGCTATCTGCAGGAGCACGGCGTACGCATCTGGAACGAGTGGGCCGACGAGAACGGCGAGCTGGGACCCGTCTACGGCCACCAGTGGCGCTCATGGCCCGACTATCAGGGAGGCACCATCGACCAGATACAGCAGGTGTTGCACCAAATCAGGGAGACACCCGACTCCCGTCGCATGATTGTGAGCGCCTGGAATGTGGCTGAAATGAACAAGATGGCGCTTCCGCCCTGCCATACCATGTTCCAGTTCTATGTTGCCAACGGTGAACTTTCGCTGCAGCTCTACCAGCGTTCGGCCGATACCTTCCTCGGCGTTCCCTTCAACATTGCCTCGTATGCCCTGCTGCTGCTCATGATGGCTCAGGTGACGGGACTGAAACCGGGTGAGTTCATCCATACCACCGGCGACACACACCTCTACCTGAACCACTTGGAACAGGCACGGCTGCAACTCACCCGCGAACCGCGACCACTGCCCACCATGCGCCTGAACCCGGAAGTGAAGAACCTCTTCAGTTTCCAATACGAGGACTTCCATCTGGAGGAGTACAACCCGTGGGACCATATCAAAGCCACCGTGAGCGTCTGACGCCCACCATAAGCACAAAAAAACATGCTGAACATCATCGTAGCCATCGCACGCAACCGTGCCATCGGATTTGAGAACAAGTTGCTCTACAGCCTTCCCGACGACCTGCGCCACTTCCGGCAACTGACAACGGGGCATACCGTGGTCATGGGACGCCGCACATTCGAGTCGCTTCCGAAGGGCGCACTGCCCAAACGGCGCAACATTGTGCTGACGCGCGGAAGACACCATTGGTCCGACACCGAGGTGTTTCCTTCGCTCCGACAAGCGCTGGCAGCCTGTCCCGATGAAGAGCAAGTCTTTGTCATCGGTGGAGCGAGCGTCTACAAGGAGGCTCTGCCGCTGGCAAAGCGACTCTTTGTCACGGAAATAGACGACGAACCGGCACAAGCCGACACCTTCTTCCCTGAGTTTAAGGAATGGAAAGAAGTCAGCCGAGAGCATCATCCTGCCGACGAACGGCATGAAGTGGCATTCGATTTCGTGGTATACCGACGCTGATTCCTCTTGATACAGATACGACAAAGGCTCCGAGTGTTCGGAGCCTTTGCTGTTTTTTATCCCTGCGGAGAGAACAGGATGCTAAAAAAGCTCCGAGGTCTTGCCTCGGAGCTTTGAATCCTTACTCCTGCGGAGAGAACAGAAAGCAAAAAGCGAGGCCCTCTTGCCTCGCTTTGCTTTGAACCTGTTCAACCTGCGGAGAGAACAGGAA
>FLNY01000483.1_pt1 | contig 36113 bp, 22 predicted proteins | sample 1140381 | NCBI WGS metagenome assembly FLNY01 (sample SAMEA3878172, study PRJEB12797) | bioreactor metagenome | biome: Moose rumen | place: Sweden | collected 2011-10 | reverse complement strand
CTCGGGCCAGGGAGCCTATGGATTACTGAATATCAGCCACGCTTCGGCCAACCCCAGTGCCAACTATTACACCTATTGTCACGAGATTGCCCATGCCTACCAGTATCTGGGTAACCAGAAGAACGGTGGTAACGCCGGCTTCCAATATGGTGATTACTATGGCTACGTAAGCTACTACGAATGCTGCGGCAACTGGCAGGCAGCTCAGGAGTACCCCGAACTCTACTTCCCCCAGAGCATGGGCATCTACAATAAGACCACGAATCTCAACTGGCTCCACTCATGGCACTGCTACCAGAGTTACATCTTCAACGACTATTTCACGGAGAAGTGTGGACAGACCACCATCGGTGACATCTGGACGGTGAACACCAACACCCAGTATGCCGACCCACTGGAAAAGTATATGCATAATACAGGAGCTACGGCCGAAGATGTTTATCGCGAAATCTTCTACGCCGCCATGCGTACCGTCACCTGGGACCTCACACGCTGGGACAACTACCTGTCGGCTCAGGGCGTGAGCCGTGACAAATACATGGACCACCGTATGGGTACACAGGCAGGAGCTAATGGTGCGACGACAACGCCTGTAACCTATAGCGACACCTATTATCCCACTGCAAGTACCTATCAGTACGTGACCACCAACTCCTCGAGTGCCATCCATCAGGTGGCCTACAGCAGTTGTCCGCAATCGACAGGTTTCAACGTCATCAAACTGAACGTGCCGACAAGCAGCACCAGCCGCACCGTCACCACCACCTTCACCGCCCTTGCCCCAGGAGCCTCGTTGGCCAGTGGTGACAACAAGGAGTATTGGTGCGGAAGCATGTGGGCCAAGAGCAGCAGCCAGACGAAATACAACACGGGCGGACTTACCAGCGAAGCCAACACCACGTACAATACCTATAAGTCGTGGCGTGGATTCCGTCTCGGTTATGTCACCTACAAGAAGAGCACGGGCAAGCGTTACTACAACTTCTCCGACCAAGTCTATTGCACAGGCACCAGCGAGACATCCATCAACATCCAGTTTGACGTGCCCTCTGACGTTGATTCGCTATATCTCGTCGTCAGCCCAGCCCTCAGCAGTTACCTGCGCGCGGGTAGTGTAGACCCCTATAGCATTTCGTCAAACGCCAATTATGTCAGTACGCAGCAGAGTCTCGACCAGTGGCCTTATCGCGTACAGTTCTATGGCACCAACATCTACGGCCTCTCCAATCCTTCGACATCGTTCAGCGGAACAGCCGTGACAGGTACCACCTACACCAGTGAGACCCTGCCCGACTTGGCTGGCGACCAGACAGAGAAGACCTACACCATACAACTGGCCAGCGGCAGTCCTGCAGGCGCAGGCTTCAGCGTATCAAGCGACCTGACCAGCATTGGTAATAACCAGTACACCACCACCATTACACTGACCACCTCGAACGTAGCAGGATACGTTACTCCCACGGCTGTAGACGGATACAACACCAGCATCACCGTGAGTGGCCAAACCATCACTATTACCTACGAGGAGATAGGTCCTAATATGACCATCAGCCGAAACGTGACGATTCCCATTGACAGTGAGTATTCAGGAACAACATTCACCCTCAGCAGTTCGGAACTTTCATCCATTGCTTCGTTCCTGGGTATCTCCGCCACTAACTTCAAGTCCACCAGCATCTGGAATGGGGAGGAATGGAGCGAAGAACTGAGCAGTGGTAAAGTTCAACTCTATGCTGTCTCACCCAATGACGGAACGACACTGGTGCAGGCAGGTTATACCGCCACTCCCTTCCCCGGACACTGGTTCACGTCTGGCTGTGAGCGCGTCGTCTATGGTGAGGGAGACGAGGCGTTGTTCTCCACCTATGACATTGCCAGTGCGACATTCTCCATCGGGCAGTTTCCCAGTGCCTTAGCTCAAGGAAATACCTACACCATCCGTCAGGCTGCCGTGTACAACAAGAACGGTACGAACTATACTGTCTATTTCGTCATCAACGTTACGATGGCAGCCAGCGGGACGACCCCTTCGACATCGTATAGCTATACGTTAAACGTAGTGAACAATCCCGGCACAGGTGGTATCACAGCCAAGTCAGGGCTTACCTATAATTCCACATTCGACACCTACGAGTGCAGTACCCAACTCACATCTTCGAATGTGAGTACCTATGCCTCTGCCGTTGCAGTAAGTGGTTACTCTGCCGAACTGACCGTAGTGGGTAGCGTCATTACCGTGACATATACACAGATCGCTACCACTACCTATACTGTGGCCTATAGCGGCCTGACCACTTCGCAAGGAGCCGGATTCTCAGTAGTAAGCGGAAGCGGAGCAACGAAGAACAGCAATACTCAGGTGACGTTGCCAACAGAGGTAACCAGCAATACGGTGGGCAGCTATATCACCCCCACCGCTGTAGACAACTATCAGACCACCATGACCGTGAGCGGCACTACTATCACGATTACTTACACTCGCTTCTATACCTACACCATACAACTGGCCAGTGGCAGTCCTACGGGTGCTGGTTTCACCTTGTCGGGTGACCTTGTATCCCAGGGTAGCAGCCAATACACCAGTACGGACGAGATAACCAGCGCAAATGTGACAAACTACGTTACCCCGACACCCGTAAGTGGTTACTCTGTAAGTGTAAGCATCAGTGGCACCACCATCACCGTGACCTACACAGCCAAGCAGGGCGTCACCATCCACAAGATTCTGAAGTTTGCCATAGACGGAGAGGATTACACTGGTACTACTGTAACACTCTCCAGCAGTGACCTTCAGAGTATAGCCACACTCTTCGGAGTGGAGACTACCTTCTTAACCACAACAGGGAACTGGAACGACGAAGAATGGTCATCCAACCCCAGTAACGGCGTTATCCAGCTCTATGCCGTAGACCCCAGTGACGGTGCTACCCTCGTACAAGCAGGTTACACTGCTACCCCCTTCCCCGGACACTGGTTCAACAGCGGAAGCCAACGGGTCACCTATGGTGAAGGTAACGAGACCTTCTTCTCTACCTACGACATCGCCACCAGCACTTTCACCGTGGGACAGTTCCCGGGTATGCTGGAGGTAGGAAACGGGCAAAGTTTCACCCAGGCTATCGTCTATACCAATAACGGACAGCAGTATGTGGCCTACATTGAATTCACCATCTCCATGCTGGAAGAAGGCAGTACGCCTGTCACGGAGAATGTGTACACCATTCAACTGGCTGACGGCAGTCCCTCTGGTGCAGGTTTCACCAGTACCATGACCAGTCTGGGGGACAACCAGTATTCCACCTCCGTGGAGATTACTGATGCCAATGTGGCAACCTATGTAACTCCCACCGTGGTGAATGGTTACGATGCCAGTTTAAGTGTGTCTGGTTACACCATCACAGTGACTTACACGAAGGACAACAACGGTACGGAAGCTGAGACGGCTGTGACTACTTTTACACCGAATACGGCAAATACGGTAACGTACACACTCTCACTCGACCCTGAAGAGCCTACTGAGGCAGCAAAGAGTCAGGCTATTGACACCAGCACACTGACCACTTATTTCAACAACCAAGCTTTGTCGACCTCCAACTTCAAGGGCTATTCCACCACCCTTTCCACGGGAGCCTACTATGTCTACTACTACGGAGCCAACAGCGCAACAGTAGATGGCATGAAGGCCCAAGCACCCACGACAAGCGGAAGCACCTATACCTATTATTACAATAAGTACGGTCATCTGCTGACCAGTGCCGAAGGTGCGGCCTTCAGCATCCAACTAAACACCAGCGACTGGACCTACACCGTAACGGCCACCGACAAAGCTACGCCAGGCGATTACACCCTCTACACGGCCATGCGCTGCTACTACAAGCGAAGGAGTACCAGCAGCACGGTCTATAACTACATGGTGTACTTCCAGTTCAACGTGAATATACCTAATCTCATGCCTGGCGACCTGAACCAGAGCGGACATATCAGCATCTCTGACGTGAGTGCATTGGTTGAATACCTAAAAGGCAACACAGAGAACTACCACAGGCGAGCTGCCAACGCTGACGAGAATGATGTTATCAATATACAAGACATCGAGACGCAATTGGATACCATCTTACAACGATAAGAAAAAAGAAACGGAGGCTGCTCACCCAAGAACAGCCTCCGTTTCTTATCTCATTCCTTTCCATCGTCTGGTGTCGAACGTCGCCTCCGCCCTTCGTTCTACATCTTTGGGAAGCAGAGGATAGAAATCAATACCTGTGAGTTGTTCTACCTCATCAACACTGACAGCATAATACGACATTTCGTGGTGTCTCGCATGGTTATCATAAATGAAGCCTATGGCATCGGCACGATTACGTCCATTCCATCGCATCACGACCTTGAAGAAACGCTGAGGAACCGTCACCCGATTCTTTCCGATGGTTTGGTATTGCACGTTCTTCTCCACGACAGGACCACATACTACAAAGATGCTATCGTAGACATTAGCCCAATGGCGACAGATGGACTCCAGTTCAGCCCAGTCCCCAGCATTAAACTCCTTGTTTTGCGGACAGATATTACTGAGCAAAAAGCATTCGTTCATTGCAGCACGCGAATGCTTGCAATCTGCAGCAGGACACATGTGGCCACGACTGTAACCCGACTGACGATAGTCAGAATCGTAAGCAATAGGGCCATGCTGAATGGTGAAATCTGGTTGGAAATTCTCTGCTCGCTGTTCCTTTCCCTTAAAACGGGTAGGTGTGAGTTTCCAAGCCACCCAATTGGGAAGCAGACGACGACGGTTGTAGGAGAGAGTGAAGTCGGTATGATACACAATCTCCTCCTCACGGTCTGTAAGGTAGGCAGGAATCTCCAGTCTGCGGTTTGGGGATTTCAAGGGCTTGCGTTTCTTCGTGTCTTGAGTGGTAATAACTTGGTCGGACTGAGTAAGAAAGGTTTCGCTTCGTGATTCCTTCGGTTTCGAACAGGAAAAACACAGGAGGGCAGACAGCCAGCATGCCAGCAGTATAAGGATATGAGTTTGTAATTTCATGAGAAGAAAAACAAAAAGGGTGGAACCCATAAAAGGATTCCACCTTATTTATAATATTATTATAGCGGACGCTTACTCTGCATCAGAGTTCTCGTCGTCATACTGACGCTGGTCGCGGTTCTCGTTACGGGGACGACGCTCACGGCGTTCTCCACGCTCAGGGCGGGGACGACGCTCACGTTCAATGTACCCTTCGGGCTTAGGCAGCAATACGCGACGTGAAAGTTTGAACTTGCCAGTCTTGGGGTCGATATCCAACAACTTTACGTTCAGCTTGTCACCTTCCTGTATGCCTGCCTGCTCTACAGTTTCCAGACGTTTCCAGTCAATTTCGCTGATGTGTAGCAGACCATCCTTACCAGGCATGAATTCTACGAAGCAACCGTAAGGCATGATACTGCGAACGGTACCTTCATAGACCTCCCCAATTTCGGGCACGGCCACAATGGCACGAATCTTGGCCATGGCAGCATCGATGGCCTCTTTGTTGGGACCGCTGACCTGAATCTTGCCCACACCATCTTCCTCGTCGATGGTGATGACAGCACCAGTGTCTTCCTGCATACCCTGAATAATTTTACCACCGGGGCCAATCACGGCACCAATGAACTCCTTGGGAATAATCATCTGCTCGATGCGAGGAACATGAGGCTTCAGTTCAGGACGTGGAGCAGGCAGTACCTTCAGCATCTCACCAAGGATGTGCTCACGGCCAGCCTTGGCCTGCATAAGAGCCTTCTCCAGAATCTCATACGACAAACCGTCGCACTTGATATCCATCTGGGTTGCGGTCAGTCCCTTGGCAGTACCTGTGGTCTTGAAGTCCATGTCACCTAAGTGGTCCTCGTCGCCAAGAATATCACTCAGCACAGCATACTTGTCTTCTCCAGGATTCTTAATCAGCCCCATGGCAATACCACTGACGGGGGCCTTTAAGGGTACACCAGCGTCCATCAGACTCAGACAGCCTGCGCAAACGGTAGCCATGGAACTGGAACCATTGCTTTCCAGAATGTCACTTACAACACGAATGGTATAGGGGAAATCTTCGGGAAGCTGGCCCTTCAGACCACGCCATGCCAAATGACCATGCCCAATCTCGCGACGGCCTACGCCACGCTGTGCCTTTGCCTCGCCCGTTGAGAAGGGAGGGAAATTGTAGTGTAGGAGGAAACGCATATAGCTCTTGTCCAGCACGTCGTCCACCAACTTCTCGTCGAGTTTAGTCCCCAGTGTGGTAGTAGAGAGCGACTGAGTCTCACCACGAGTGAAAATAGCACTTCCGTGAGGCATGGGCAGGGGAGAAACCTCACACCAGATGGGACGAATCTCGGTGGTCTTGCGACCATCGAGGCGAATGCCTTCATCCAGGATGCAACGACGCATGGCATCTTTCTCCACGTCGTGGTAATAACGGTCAACAAGTGTATTCTTCTCTTCCAGTTCCTCGGCAGACATATCAGCATGTGCCTCGGCATAACGGACCTTGAAGTCCTCGCGAATCTGCTCGAAGGCCTCCGCACGCTGGTGTTTCTCCAGACCCTGTTTGGTTACGTCGTAGGCGGGTTGATAGCATTCCTTCTTTACTTGCTCGCGCAGTTCCTCGTCGTTCACTTCATGACAGTATTCACGCTTCACGTCAGTACCCAGTTCCTTGCTCAATTCTTTCTGCAAGCGACACATGGGCTTGATAGCCTCGTGGGCAGCCTTCAGGGCGCCGAGCAGGTCTTGCTCCGAGACTTCCTTCATCTCACCCTCTACCATCATGATGTTTTCCTCAGTGGCACCGACCATGAGATCCATATCGGCTTCCTTCAGTTGCTCGAAAGTGGGATTGATGACATACTCGCCATCGATGCGAGCTACACGAACTTCGGAGATGGGACCCTCAAAGGGTATGTCGCTGGCAGCCAAAGCAGCAGAGGCGGCAAAGCCTGCCAATGCATCGGGCATATCCACGCCATCGGCGGAGAAAAGAATAACATTCACATACACCTCAGCATGATAGTTGCTGGGGAAGAGGGGACGCAGCGCGCGGTCCACCAGACGGCAAGTCAGAATCTCGTCGTCGTTAGCTTTACCCTCGCGCTTCGTAAATCCGCCCGGAAAGCGTCCGGCTGCGGAATACTTTTCTCTGTACTCTACCTGCAAGGGCATGAAATCTGTTCCGGGAACTGCATCTTTGGCGGCACAAACAGTGGCCAGGAGCACGGTGTTGTTCATACGCAACACAACGGAACCATCGGCTTGTTTTGCCAGTTTCCCGGGCTCGATGCTGATGGTCCTGCCATCAGGCAACTCGACTGTCTTTGTAATAACGTTCATCTAAGTGTTTTGTGTATAAATAATGTGTAAAAGAATGTGGCGTTTCCACAAATCGGACGCAAAGATACAAAATAATTATCAATTATCAATTATCAATTATCAATTATTTAGTACCTTTGCAGCCGAAAAGCAAATATGTGGATATGAAAAAGTTTGCAACGCTCATCATTTCAGTGCTGGCAATCGTCGGCTGTCAGGAAGATGCCCATAAGTTTCACGTTATTGGACAAATCACCGAGGCAAAGGACACCATGCTCTATCTCGAACACCTGACGATGGACAAGGGTCCTGTGGCCATCGACTCTACAAAGTTGGACGAGGATGGGGAGTTCACGTTAAAGGGTGACACTGTTGGAAATCCAGAATTCTATCGACTGCGCATTGGTGAGCAGGTGATAAATCTGTCGGTTGACAGCACGGAAACCATCATAGTGAAAGCCTCATTGCCCACCATGTCATGGGATTACAAGGTTGAGGGCAGTGGAAACTGTGACACCATACGCATACTGAGTCAAAAACTGGGCAAACTGAATGCCAACATACGTCGTGTAGCCGATGACCGCTCACTCACTATTGCTGACCGTGAGAGTGCTATCCAGCAACTGGTGAAAGACTACAAGACGGATGTCAAACTGAACTTCATACAAAACCGCTACGACCGTGCCTCATCCTATTTTGCCATGTTTCAAATGACGAACGGTCAAATGGTGTTTGACCCGGTGAGTGATGCCTCCGATGTAACGTGGTTCACGGCTCTTGCCAATGCATGGTTGCTCCACTGGCCAGGACAGCCCCGTACCGAAAATCTGTGCAACATAGCCATGCGTGGTCACAGAAACACGCGCAAGCGAACCATTGAGGTGAATCTGGACGATGAGAAAGTATCCGAGGCAGGCATTATTGACATGGGATTCCCCGACCTTAATGGTCAAGAACGTCGGTTAAGTCAACTGAAAGGCAGCGTGGTACTGCTTGACTTTACAGCCTACAGCATAAAAGGCAGTCAAGAGCGCATCATGGCCCTGCGTGAACTCTACACAAAATATCACACCCAAGGATTGGAAATTTATCAAGTATCGCTGGATGCAGACGAGCATTATTGGAAAACCATGTGTCGGCAATTGCCGTGGATATGTGTATGGGACAACGAAGGATTGGACCACGACATCGTCAGCATATATAATTTGCAACAGATTCCCACTTGGTTTCTCATCGACAGGGGTAACAATCTTGTTGGCCGTCAAGAACTAATGGGTAACTTGGAAACCGAACTCCGCAAATTGTTATAAAAAAGAAAAAAGTTGGGCAAAAGTTTGGGGATTACTAAAAAATCCCTACCTTTGCAGTCGAAATAATACGAAAAACGTACAAGGGTTCTAACAGCCAACACCTGTTAGGATTCTTTTCTTTTTCGCACTAAAAGAATAAATGACAGCAAAATAAAAAAAAGAAAAGCTATGGCTTATATGTCACAAAAGGGCTACGACAAACTGGTAGCCGAACTACAACACATGGAGAGTATCGACCGTCCTGCAGCAAGTGCGGCTATAGCCGAAGCGCGCGATAAGGGCGACTTGAGCGAGAATGCAGAATATGATGCTGCCAAAGAAGCTCAGGCTAAGTTGGAAACAAAGATTGCACTGCTGAAACAGACCATACGCGATGCAAAAATCATCGATATGAAGACAATGGACACCTCCTCCGTCCAGATTCTGGCCACTGTTGGCTTGAAGAATGTCAAGAATGGTATGCAGATGAAATACACCATCGTAAGCGAGACAGAGGCAAATCTGCGTGAAGGAAAGATTAGCGTAGGAACCCCCATCGCCCAGGGATTGCTGGGTAAGAAAGTGGGCGACGTGGCTAGCATCAAGGTCCCTCAGGGACAGATTGAGTTGGAGATCACCAGCATCAGCTACGACGAGTAATCTCTCAGTTTTCAAACCATGACGATATTCAGCAAGATTGTTGCTGGTGAGATTCCCAGCTATAAGTGTGCCGAGAACGGACAGTTCTATGCATTCTTAGATATCAATCCCTTGGCAAAGGGACACACGTTGGTCATTCCCAAGCGTGAGGTTGACTATATCTTCGACCTTACCGATGAGGAGATTGCTGCTATGCAGGTGTTTGCCAAGCATGTGGCTATTGCCATCAAGAAAGTGCTGCCCTGCGTGAAAGTGGGACAAGCCGTTTTAGGATTGGAAGTTCCTCATGCGCACATCCACCTCGTTCCCATGCAAAGTGAAAAGGACTTGAACTTTGCCAACCCCAAACTCAGTCTTTCTTCCGAGGAGATGCAGCAAACCGCTGATGCCATTTTGGCATCATTCAACGCCTAACTGCATCTGAGCCTCGTTCATCATTTTTCGAACCATTGAACGGTTTTTGGGGCAGATAAGGAGCACATCGCCCTCTTCTGCTACAACGTAGTCCGTCAGTCCTTCGATGACCGCAATGCGATTCTTGGGAAGACGGACTACGTTGCCTCTACAATTTCGTAATAGCGTTTTCGTGTCCAGAATCACGTTGTCGTTCTCATCGGCATTGGAACGCAATATCGCCCATGTTCCCAGGTCGGCCCAGCCGAAATGACATTCATGCACATAGACGTTATCACTACGTTCCAAGATTCCCAAGTCAACACTAAGCTTGGGCAGAACTGTAAAGAACTCAGGCAAGAACCTCGGGTCTGCCGTTTCGGCATCGGCCATCATCTTCGGAATTTCCAGTTGATATTCGGGAACAAGCTTGTAAATCGCCTCCAGCATTACTTTCACGTTAAACAAGAAGATACCCACATTCCACAAGAAACCACCATCGTTTACAAACATCTCGGCAAACTGCAACTCTGGTTTCTCTGTGAAACTCTTCACCCGATAGAAGTCCTCTTCTGTCACGTCGTCGTTCAACTGAATATAACCATATCCTGTCTCGGGCCGTGTGGGGCGAACGCCCATCACCACCAAGTCTGGCTGTCGCGACACGAAATCCAGTCCATGTAGCACATCTTCCTGAAACTCCGTCTCGCCCATAATCATTTGGTCGGCTGGAGATACAACGACATTGGCATCAGGATTCTCCCTTGAGATGACAACCGTCCCCCATGCTGCTGCTGCCAGCGTACCGCGATGCAGGGGTTCCTCCAAGATGTGTGTGTCGTCCACTTGGGGCAGCTGTTCGTACACCAAGGGAAGATAGTCCACATTCGTACTTATATAGATGTGGCTGGGATCCATAAACTTTGCGAAACGGTCGTAGGTCTGCTGAAGAAACGTTCGACCTACGCCAAAGATATCCAGAAATTGTTTGGGCCTCTCCTTACGGCTTACTGGCCACAGACGGCTGCCCACGCCGCCAGCCAATATCAGGCAATAGTTGTTTTTGCTATCACTCATCGTTTGGTATTAGTTTTCGGTTTCCAAACGCTAAGTTAATCATTCTTTTTCATAGTACAAACATTATAGAAAGGATTTTATGTTTTTTTTTGTGTCTTCCCCTTCTCGGGCGACATCTGTTCGGTTAAAATGCCCTATTCGTCCAAAAGATTTGTCTCTCTCGTTGAAAATAAATAACTTTGTAGCTCAATTAGATAAACTATATTCATTATGAAGCGATTTCTTGCCCTCCTATTGGGAACACTTATCACAGCAATGGTCATTGCCAGCGTTATACCCACGAAATTCTATATTTGGATTAACGGCATATCCACGGCCTTTGACATCAACGACCAGGAACTTACCTACGGAAACGGAACTCTGACCATCAATGGCAATACCTATGAGTTGGCGACCATCGACAGCATAACCTTTGGCGAATACACCGAGGTGAACGATGCCGATACAGTCTACGTCACCTACGACGGAAACACTGCTACAGTTTCTCCTGCAGTGAACGGAGTGAGTGTGTCAATATCTAACGCCGATGTCACGCTGACCAATGAGAATGCCGACCGTGAAATGACTTTCGTCCTGAGCGGTTCGTCAAATAGTGGTTCCTTTGTCTACAACGGAACCTACAAGACCACCATCCGGCTCAACGGCCTCACCCTCACTGGCAGCACTGCGGAAGCCATTAACATTGTAGACGGAAAACGCATCGCATTGGAACTGGCAGGAGGTACAGTCAACACGCTGGCCGACGCATCCACCGACGGTGGACAGAAAGCTGCTTTCTACACCAAGGGCCACTTGGAGATTAGCGGCAGCGGAACGCTGAACCTGAAGGGTAACATTAAGCATGCGCTGAGTAGCAAGGAATACCTGCTTGTGAAGAAGACTACAGGTACCATCAATGTTACAGGAGCAGCCAAGGACGGCATCCATGCTGGCCAGTACGTACAGGTAAACGGCGGAGACATTACCATCACAGGTGTAGGTGGAGACGGCATACAAGCCGAGATGGAGGAAGATTTGACAGAAGACGACGGCAAGATAATTGTCAAGGGCGGAACCCTTGCAATTACCGTGACAGCCGCCGACTGTGCAGCCCTCAAGAGCGACTCTACCCTGCACATCAAGGATGGAAGCCTTACTCTCACCACTACGGGCGATGCCGATAAGGGACTGAAGAGCAAATATAACGTCGACATAGAGGGAGGTACTATAACCATCACCCAAAGTGGTTCGTACATTCTTGAGGATATGGAACCCAGCTACTCCACTGGTATCAAGGCCAATGGTGACGTAAACATCACTGGTGGAATCATTACTCTCACAAACAAAGCCGAGGCTGGCCGAGGAGTGAGTGCCGACGGCAATCTCAACGTCAGCGAGGATGACAATACCGTTACCCTCACCATCACTAACTCCGGAGCTGGTGGCGAACTGGATACCAGCAAGAACGTGGAGAGTGGAGGTAGCACAACCGACGAGGCTTCCTATCGTGTATACGTCAACGTGCCCACATCCAGCGGAGGCGGTGGCCCTGGGGGAGGGAGCAAGACATGGCAAAACGTATACCTATATAATAGTAGCGGTACACAGGTAGCCACATTGTCCAGTTCCGTTACTCTGACCAAGGGGAGTACGTCCAAGACCTTCTATTACTATGACTTCAAGCAGAGTGACTCTGGAACCTATTACTTTGCCAGCGACAGCTATCAAAGCGGTGGCGGATGGGGAGGTGGAACTACCTACACCATCCAGAGCGGAACCTTTACGGGGCCTACCAGTGGCAGCGACTATTTCTATGTGATAAGCCGCAGCTACTCCACCAGCGGAACCGTACGCACCTATAGCATCAGCGACCAGACCTCTACCTATTCGTCGTACACCAAGACATCTTCATCAAGTGACGACTATGTGAGTGCGAAGGGACTGACGGCCGACGGCAACATCACCCTCACCGCAGGTACCATCAAGGTAACCATGACGGGCGATGCTGGCAAGGGCATCAAGAGCGACGGTACACTCGTCATTGGTGACAAGACGACAGCTACCGGTCCCACACTCACCGTTTCCACCACAGGCTCCAAACTCGGGAGCAGCAGCGGTGGAGGGGGGGGCTTCCCAGGCCAGGAGGAAAGCAGCGGCTCGTCGGCCAAAGCCATCAAGGCGCAAGGTACCATCTACCTGTATGGTGGCACCAGCGAGATATGCACTGCCACAGACGGAGCCGAAGGACTGGAGAGTAAGACTGCCGTCTACATCGAAGGTGGCCAGCACTATCTAAAGTGCTACGACGACTGCATCAACTCCAGCGGTTGCATCTACTTCAACGGTGGTGTAACCATCTGCTACTCTACTGGTAACGATGCCGTCGACTCCAATGCAGGCAAGACAGGAGCCATCACTATCGGAAATGGAGCCGTAATGGCTTACACCACCAAGGGAAGCCCTGAGGAAGGACTCGATTGTGACAACAATTCCTACATCCAGATTACGGGCACTGGCTACGCCATCTCAGCCGGTGCATCACAAGGCGGAGGTTCCAGCAGCAATAGCATCTCGGGGGCCAAGCAAGGTTATGCTTTCGTCACCAGTACCATCAGTTACGCCTCGGGCCGCTATTACACCATCTCCGACGCGTCAAACAACGTTCTCGTAACCTACAGTTTCCCAACATCCGTTAGTAGTTCTCTCAGTCTGTTCACGGCCAAGGGCATGACCAGTGGAACCACCTACTACATCAAGTACAACACCTCCGCGCCCACCGATGCCAACACCGCCTTCCATGGCCTCTACCTGGGAAGCAACACCGTAGGAAGCAACAGCGTAACCTCATTCTCCGCAAAATAGCGAAACGCTTCGCTACGAAAACGAAGACAAAAACACATAAAAAGCTATGAGAAGACGCAGATTAACCCTTTTCTGCCTTTTGACAGTCGTAGCCCTTCAATTAGGTGCTACCCCCTCTCAGAAAGATGACGAGAGCAAGGCTCTCGACTTTCTCTATAAGTACATGCCCCTGCCCGACTCGTTGGACTATCCCATAGAGTTCTGGCGGCAGAACGTCGCCTATGCCCTCAAAGCCCGAGACGAGATGGGATGGAACGTTCCCGAACGCGAATGGTTGCACTTCGTTCTCCCCCCACGTGTCAACAACGAGGAACTCGACAACTGCCGTCCCGTCTTCTACGAAATGCTGAAAGACCGCATTCGTGGACTCTCCATGTACGATGCCATCTTGGAAGTCAACCACTTGTGTCACGAAAAGGTGACCTACCAGCCCAGCGATAGCCGTACCAGTGCTGCCCTTGCCACCATGCGCAGCGGCATTGGTCGTTGTGGCGAGGAGAGTACCTTTGCTGTAGCTGCTCTGCGTGCAGTGGGCATCCCTGCTCGCCAGGTCTATACCCCGCGTTGGGCACATACCGACGACAATCACGCCTGGGTGGAAGCTTGGGCCGACGGGAAATGGTACTTCCTCGGAGCTTGTGAGCCCGAACCCGTCCTCAACCTCGGCTGGTTCAATGCCCCCGCTTCACGCGGTATGATTATGAACACCTATGTTTTCGGACATTACGACGGTCCCGAGGACGTCATTGGACGCGATGCCTGTTACACCATCATCAACGTCACCTCCAACTATGCCCCCACGTCTTCCCTCGTCGTCCGTACCATTGATGCTCAAGGCCAGCTATGCCCGGCCTACGTTGAGTTCAAACTTTACAACTACGCTGAGTTCTACACCATCGGTCGTCGCCAGAGCAGTGGGATATGCAGTTTCAATACGGGCTTGGGTGATCTTCTTGTATGGGCCAGTCATAATGGGAACTACGGATTCGCCAAAGCCAGCGTAGGTAGGCAGGATACCATCACCATCATCCTCGACAATCCTACAGGCACATGGGAAACCGAAATCGTCCCCCCTGCCGAGCGCAACACCCAACCTAAACTCACCGACGAACAGATACAAGCCAATCGCCTGCGACTGGCCAAAGAGGACAGCATACGTGAGCATACTCCCCACGGCAATCAGTCCGTGCTCAATGCGTTCCTGACAGGGGCTGCCGACAAGGAGAAAGCCGAACTACTGTTGAGCCTGCTCACCGAAAAGGACCGTCGCGATGTGACCATCGACGTGCTCACCGACAGCTATCTTTATAGTCCCAGCACAGACCCCAACGTACTCAATCCGCGTGTCTGCGTGGAACCGCTTACCCCCTATAAGGCCTACTTGGGCAGCGTCCTGCCCCGACTCTCCCTCGAAGAGTGGCGTCAGTGGGTGCTCGATAGCATCAGGGTGGACCAGACCCGCAACCCCCAACGGCTCTGCATGAGTCCTGCAAGCGTATGGCGTGAGCGTGTGGCCGACGTGCGTAGCCGTGACATTTTCTTCGTCGCAGGCGCACGTGCATTGGGCCATGCAGCCTCTTACGACCCCGTCTATGGTCGTTCCGTACCCGCACTCACAAGCCAACGAAACCATCAGACGAAGGGACTCTTCCGTCTCATGCCCGAGACCAAGACCGACTGGGAGAGTTCCTACTACACTCACTTCACCCTTTCCAAACTGGAGAACGGTAGTCCCCGCCTGCTTTCTTTCCCCGAGGAAGGCGTGACGGCACAAGACTTTGCTCAGGGCAAGCAACTTGAGCAAGGTACTTATCTGCTTACCACAGGCACACGTCTGGCTAAAGGCGATGTTTTGGTAAGGACCAGGATATTCCAACTCACCGACAGTTTATCTGTTCCCTTGGCACTGCGTCACGACAACGAACAGCTGCAAGTCATTGGAAACCTGAACGCAGAGGATATTTACACCGACCGTAATGGTCACCGACAAGCCATCATCAGCACCACGGGCCGAGGCTACTACGTTCTCGGACTCGTTCAGGACAAGCATGAGCCCAGCAACCATGCCCTTCACGACATCGCCCTGAAACAGAAGGAACTGGAGACCATAGGTCGTCCCATACTCATCCTTAATGCCGAGGACAATCGTCCCATAGTAGAGGAGATTGCACAGAGTCTCCACCTTGAGACGCGCGAACTTCCCCTCTTCGTCATTGCTGATACCTTTAATCGCATTGTATGGGTAAGCCAAGGCTACACTATCGGCATGGGTGAACAACTTCTCCGTGCCCTGAAGAAACTATAGCCCACTGTCACCTTTCCCATGTCCCAGTTTCTGTTCGGCTACTTCATTGTCGTCACGTTGTTCACGTTTGTCCTCTATGGCATTGACAAGTACAAGGCCCGTCACCAGCGTTGGCGCATATCGGAGGCCACACTCTTGCTGATGGCCGCCATCGGGGGCAGTGTGGGTGCGCTGCTCGGCATGAAGGTCTTCCGCCACAAGACTCAGCACCTGAAATTCAAAATTGGTGTACCCCTCATCCTGCTCCTGCAATTGACCCTCGCCCTATGGCTGTTGTTCAAGTACAATGGATGGGTTTGAGAGAGGTAAGAGAGGAACCGATGGGGAAATAGAATGAAAAATCGCCAAATAATTTGGATAATAATAGAAATTGCCGTACCTTTGCGACGTTGAAAGTGAGGAGCCCGAAAGAGTTCCTCACTTCACGTTAATAAAACACTAAAGAAGAAAAGAAAACAAAAACGCATGATTGACAAGAATGCTTTGGAGAGTGTTGTGAACGAGTGGCTGGCTGACAAGGACTACTTCTTGGTGGATTTGTCAGTGACGACAGACGACCGTGTGGTGGTGGTCATCGACCATGCCGAGGGGGTATGGATTGAAGATTGTGCCGAACTGAGTCGTTACATCGAGAGCCGTTTCGACCGTGAGAAAGAGGACTACGAACTGGAGGTGGGCAGTGCCGGACTGGGACAGCCTTTCCGCGTGCGCCGTCAGTGGGAGAACCACGTGGGGAAACTGGTGGAAACGTTGCTCAAGGACGGACACAAGTATCAGGGAACACTGACAGCCGTAGGTACAGACTCTTTTAGCATCGAGGTGGAACAGCGCGTGAAACCAGAGGGTGCCAAGCGTCCTAAGAAGGAGTTGGTGACCTTGGAGCTGCCTTTCGATGAGGTGGCCTATACGAAGTATCTGATAAAAGTAAAGTAATAAAACGAAATATAACAATGGCAAAAGCAAAAAACACAGACACGGTGAATCTGTTTGATTCATTCAACGAGTTCAACTCAGAAAAGAGTATTGACAAGGCCACGCTTGTGAGCGTGCTGGAGGAGTGCTTCCGTAGCGTCATCGCTAAGACGTATGGTACGGACGAGAACTATGACATCATTGTAAACCCCGACAAGGGCGACTTCGAAATCTACCGTAACCGCGTGGTGGTTCCCGACGACGAGCTGAAGGACGAAAACCGCGAAATCTCCTTGACCGCCGCCCGTGCCATAGAAGAAGACTACGAGGTGGGCGAAGAGGTGAGTGAGCGTGTTCCCTTCAACAGCTTCGGCCGTCGTGCCATCCTAACGTTGCGCCAGACGTTGGCCAGTCGCATCCTGGAACTTGAGCACGATACCTTATATAATAGTTATAAGGACAGGGTAGGCGAGGTAATAGGAGCCGAGGTGTACCAGACATGGAAGCGTGAGACGCTGCTTCTGGACGATGATGGCAACGAACTGTTGTTGCCTAAGCAGGAGCAGATTCCTGGTGACTTCTTCCGTAAGGGAGAGACGGCCCGTGCCGTAATAGCCCGTGTGGACAACACCAACGGAAATCCCAAGATAATCTTGAGCCGCACGAGTCCTGTCTTCCTTCAGCGTCTGATGGAGGCCGAGGTGCCTGAGATAAACGATGGACTCATTACCATCCACCGTGTGGCTCGCATCCCCGGTGAGAGAGCCAAGGTGGCCGTGGAAAGCTACGACGATCGCATAGACCCCGTAGGAGCCTGTGTCGGTGTGAAGGGTAGCCGCGTGCATGGCATCGTGCGTGAACTGCGTGGTGAGAATATCGATGTCATCAACTATACGACCAATCCCCAGTTGTTCATCTCCCGTGCGTTGAGTCCTGCACAAGTGAATAAGGTTGTTCTCGACGAGGAGACCAAGAAGGCCGAAGTCTACATGGACACCGACCAGGTAAGCCTGGCCATCGGTAAGGGTGGAGCCAATATCAAGTTGGCGAGCATGCTGACGGGTTACACCATCGATGTCTTCCGCGAACTGGACGAAGCAGAGGCCGACGACGTAAGCCTGGACGAATTCACCGATGCCATAGAGCCTTGGATTATAGAGGAACTGAAGCGTATTGGTCTGACCACAGCTCGTCAGGTGCTGGGTGCTCCACGCGAACTGCTGTTGAAAGAGGCCGACCTCGAGGAGGAGACCGCAGATGAGGTACTGCGCGTGCTGGCTGCAGAGTTCGACGACGAAACAGAAGAATAAACGGCCAAGTGTTAAATGGTAAATGGCTAAATGGTAAATGAAAGATGAGTATACGACTAAATAAGGCAACCAAGGAGTGCAACGTGGGATTGCAGACTGCAGTGGAATTCCTGCAGAAAAAAGGCTTCAAGGATGTTGAAGCCAATCCCAACACCAAGATAACGGAGGAACAATACCAATTGCTCTTGAACGAATTCACTCAAGACAAGGGGCTGCGCAAGGAGGTAACCCAAATGCAGCAACAGCGTCAGGAAGAGAAAGTGAAGGAAAAAGAGCAAAAGGAAGCCCGCAAGCGCGAGGAACAACTGATTGAGACCAAGGTTGAGAAACTGGCAGGCCCCAAGGTACTGGGCAGCATCGACCTGAACGCCCCTCGCAAGGCTAAGAAGGAAGAGCCCAAACCTGTTCCCGTAGAGCCGTCTGTTCAGGAAAAGGCAGAGCCTGTTTCCCAGCAACAAGAGGAGGAAGAGATTTTCCGTCCTTCGGTAACTCCTGTGGCTCCAGGTCCCAAGGTGCTGGGTAGCATCGACCTCTCAGCCCTGAACCAGAGTACCCGTCCCAAGAAGAAGACGAAGGACGAGAAGCGTCGTGAGCGTGAGGAGAAGCAGGGCGACAAGAAGAAGCGCGCCCGTCTGGGACAGCAGCGTGTGGACGTGAATGCCGTAGCTCAGCAGGGTGGCGGGCAGAATCGTCCCAAGCAGCAAAGCCAGCCCAAGGAACAGCCTCAGCCTGGACAGGGAAAGCGCAGCAAGAACAAACAGAAGAACCAGCCTAAGCAAGTGGTCATCGCTCCCGAAGTGAGCGAAGAGGATGTGGCCAAGCAAGTGCGTGAGACACTGGCCCGACTGACCAGCAAGGGCAGCAAGATGGGCAAGGGTGCGAAGTATCGTCGCGAGAAGCGCGATGCCATCCGCCAAGGCATGGAGGAGGAACTGCAGGAGCAGGCTGCAGAGAGCAAGGTTCTGAAGCTTACGGAGTTCGTGACCGCCAACGAGTTGGCCACGATGATGAACATCCCCGTGACGCAGGTCATCGGTACCTGCATGAGCATCGGAATCATGGTAAGCATCAATCAGCGTATGGATGCAGAGACTATCAACCTTGTTGCCGAAGAGTATGGTTTCAAGACCGAATATGTAAGTGCCGAGGTCAGCGAGGCAGTGGTGGAAGAGGAGGACGACGAGGCCGATCTGGTTCCCCGTGCTCCCATTGTGACCGTCATGGGTCACGTCGACCATGGTAAGACTTCGTTGCTCGACTATATCCGTCAGACCAACGTCATTGCCGGTGAGGCCGGAGGCATAACGCAGCACATCGGTGCTTACAACGTTACGCTTGACGACGGTCGTCACGTCACCTTCCTGGATACCCCTGGTCACGAGGCCTTCACCGCCATGCGTGCCCGTGGTGCGCAGGTGACCGACGTGGCCATTATCATTATTGCGGCTGACGACGACATCATGCCCCAGACCAAGGAGGCCATCAACCACGCCGTTGCAGCCAATGTGCCCATTGTTTTTGCCATCAACAAGGTGGATAAACCTGCTGCTAACCCGGAGAAGATTAAGGAAGGCTTGGCTAACATGAACTTCCTTGTCGAGGACTGGGGAGGCAAGTACCAGAGTCAGGACATCAGTGCCAAGAAGGGTACGGGCGTGCCCGAACTGTTGGAGAAGGTGTTGCTGGAGGCTGAGATGCTCGACCTGAAGGCAAACCCGAAGCGCAAGGGTACGGGTACCATCATTGAGTCGTCGCTTGACAAGGGTCGTGGCTACGTGGCCACGGTGCTCTGCAGCAACGGCACCCTGCGTGTGGGCGACATCATGCTGGCAGGAACTAACTACGGACGTGTGAAGGCCATGTTCAATGAGCGCGGCCAGCGCGTGAAGGAGATTGGTCCCTCTGAGGCGGCTACCATCCTGGGACTGAACGGTGCTCCCACGGCAGGAGACACGTTCCACGTGATGGATTCCGACCAAGAGGCACGCGAGATAGCCAGCAAGCGTGAGCAGTTGGCGCGTGAGCAGGGTCTGCGCACCATGAAGCGTATCGACCTGAACGAGATTGGCCGACGCATAGCCTTGGGCGACTTCAAGGAACTGAACATTATCGTCAAGGGCGATGTCGACGGTTCCATCGAGGCCTTGTCCGATTCGTTGCTGAAACTCTCGACGGAGAAGATACAGGTGAACGTTATCCAGAAAGCCGTAGGACAGATTAGCGAGAGCGATGTCAACCTGGCTGCGGCCTCCGATGCCATTATCGTGGCCTTCCAGGTACGTCCTTCTCTGGCTGCCCGCAAGCTGGCCGAGCAGGAAGGCGTGGATATCCGCACCTACAGCGTCATTTACGATGCCATCGAGGAAGTGAAGGATGCCATGGAAGGAATGCTTTCTCCCGAAATCAAGGAGGAGGTGACCGCCCAGGTGGAAGTGCGTCAGGTTTACCACATCTCCAAGGTTGGCACCGTGGCAGGTGCTTACGTCGTCGAGGGAAAGGTAAGCCGTACCAACAAGGCTCGCGTCATCCGCGACGGTATCGTGGTCTTCACGGGCGAAATCAATGCCTTGAAGCGTTTCAAGGACGACGTGAAGGAGGTAACCACCAACTTCGAGTGCGGTATCTCGCTGGTGAACTACAACGACCTGCGTGAGGGTGACATGCTGGAGACCTTCCAGGAGATAGAGGTAAAGGCAAAGCTCTGACGCATGGTTCTCTTGGCACTTTGTGTCGCCGGACTGCTTTATGGGCTGGTGAGCGGTTGGATACACGGCTTGGTGAAAGAGCTGTGTTCCACCCTCGGCTTCGCCTTGGGCATCTATCTGGCCTACTATTGCTACGTACACTGCAACTTGCAAATCTGGTGGGCCGTGCTGTTTGCACTGGTCTTCCCCCTGGGTCTTGGACTGCTGGCTTCGCTGGTGTCCAAGATTCTCGACTATACGCCCGTCGTCGGCACCATGAACAAACTCTTGGGGGCCCTTGTGGGTTGTGCCAAGATTGCCGCTCTCATACTCTTTGTGATGTGGCTGACGGGCAAGATAGACATTAAGTGGTGAGATGGAAGAGAAAGGTAACGAATTCCTAAGAGAGGTTGCGGAGAAGAAGTACGAGTACGGCTTCACCACCGACATCAAGACCGACATTATCCCCAAGGGGCTGTCGGAGGAGGTGGTGCGCCTCATCTCTGCCAAGAAGGGCGAGCCTGACTGGCTGCTCGATTTCCGCCTGCGGGCCTTCCGCTACTGGCAGACGCTGGAGCAGCCCACGTGGGGGCACCTCCAGATGCCCGAGATAGACTACCAGGCCATCTCGTATTATGCGGCACCTTCTACCGGAGATTCCGGACATTCAGGAAACTCCGGAACCATCGACCCCGAACTTATGAAGACCTTCGACAAGCTGGGCATTCCCTTGGAGGAGCGCATGGCCCTGAGCGGCACGGCTGTGGATGCCGTGATGGACTCCGTTTCGGTGAAGACCACCTTCCGCGAGAAGTTGCAGCAGCAAGGCGTTATCTTCTGCTCCATCAGCGAGGCGGTGAAGAACCATCCCGACCTGGTCCGCCAGTATCTGGGCACGGTCGTGCCCTATCGCGACAACTTCTTTGCCGCGCTCAACTCCGCCGTCTTCTCCGACGGCTCCTTTGTCTACATCCCCAAGGGCGTGCGCTGCCCCATGGAACTCAGCACCTATTTCCGCATCAATGCCCGTGGCACGGGACAGTTCGAGCGGACGCTCATCGTCTGCGACGACGATGCCTACGTCTCCTACCTCGAAGGCTGCACGGCTCCCATGCGTGACGAGAACCAACTTCATGCTGCCATCGTGGAGATTGTCGTCATGGAGCGTGCCGAAGTCAAGTATTCCACGGTACAGAACTGGTACCCTGGCGACAAGGACGGAAAGGGTGGCGTGCTGAACCTCGTGACGAAGCGCGGCCACCTGCGCGGTGCGGGCAGCCGACTCTCGTGGACACAGGTGGAGACGGGCAGCGCGATTACGTGGAAGTATCCCAGCTGTGTGCTCTCGGGCGACGGCAGTCAGGCCGAGTTCTACAGCGTGGCGGTGACCAACAACCACCAGCAGGCCGACACCGGCACGAAGATGATACACCTGGGACGGAACACGAAGAGCACCATCATAAGCAAGGGCATCAGTGCCGGAGAGAGCCAGAACTCCTACCGCGGACTGGTGCGTGTCGGGAAGAATGCCGACAATGCCCGCAACTATTCCTCCTGCGACTCCCTGCTCCTGGGCAGCCGTTGCGGAGCCCACACCTTCCCTTACATGGACGTTCACAACGAGACGGCCATCGTGGAACACGAGGCCACCACCAGCAAAATCTCCGAGGACCAGCTCTTCTATTGCAACCAGCGTGGCATCCCCACCGAAGATGCGGTCTCCCTCATTGTCAACGGCTATGCCAAGGAAGTCATCAACAAACTCCCCATGGAGTTCGCTGTCGAGGCACAGAAACTATTAGGCGTTTCCCTTGAAGGAAGCGTAGGATAAAAGAGATATACGCTATGCTTGAGATAAGGAATTTACATGCCAGTGTGGCTGGCAAAGAGATATTGAAAGGGGTAAACCTGACCGTCAGGGAGGGTGAAGTGCATGCCCTCATGGGACAGAACGGGGCAGGGAAGTCTACGCTCTCGAACGTCATCGTGGGCCATCCGGCCTACGAGGTGACCGAGGGAAGCATCACGTTCAACGGGCACGACCTGCTTTCTATGACACCCGAGCAGCGTGCCCACGAGGGCATCTTCCTCTCGTTCCAGCAACCCGTGGAGATTCCCGGCGTGTCGATGACAAACTTCATGCGCGCCGCCCTGAACGCCAAGCGCAAGCACGACGGACTGGAACCCCTGGCCGCCAGTGAATTCCTGAAACTCATGCGTGAGCGGCGCAAGCTGGTAGAGCTGGACACGAAGCTGGCCAACCGCTCGGTGAACGAGGGCTTCTCGGGAGGCGAGAAGAAGCGCAACGAGATATTCCAGATGGCCATGCTGGAGCCGCGTCTGAGCATACTGGACGAGACCGACTCGGGCCTGGACGTCGACGCGCTGCGCATTGTGGCCGAGGGCTTCAACCGCCTGCGCCGTCCCGAGACCTCAGCCATCGTCATCACCCACTACCAGCGTCTGCTGGACTACCTGAAGCCGGACATCGTACACGTGCTCATCGACGGGCGCATCGTGAAAACTGGAGGTCCGGAGCTGGCCGGCGAGATTGAGAGCCGGGGCTTCGACTGGATTCGAGAGGAGGCCGGACTGTGAGTGCCGAACAGCAGTACGTCGACCTCTACAGGGAGTGCCGCGAGCTGATATGCAGCCATTCGCCCTCCCCGTTGAATGCCTTGCGCGATGAGGCCCTGGTCCACTTTCAGCGTCTGGGCTTTCCCACGCAGAAGGTGGAGCGATACCGCTACACCGACGTGCAGGCCCTCTTTGCCCCCAACTATGGGGTCAACCTCAACCGCCTCGACATCCCCGTCAATCCCTACGAGGCCTTCCGCTGCGACGTGCCCAACCTCAGCAGTTCGCTCTACTTCGTCGTCAACGACCGTTTCTATGACAAGGCACTGCCCAAGGTTCCCCTGCCCGAAGGGGTGGTGGTGGGCTCGCTCTGCCGTGTGGCCAGGGAAAGGCCGGAACTGGTGGAACCCTACTACGGACGCCTGGCGCGCAGCCGTAAGGATGCCGTCAACGCACTGAACACCATGCTCTGCCAGGACGGTCTCTTCGTCTACGTGCCCAAGGGCATCGTCGTCGACCGCCCCATACAGGTGGTGAACCTCCTGCGGGCCGATGTCGACCTGATGGTGAACCGCCGTCTGCTCGTCGTCTTGGAGGAGGGGGCGCAAGCCAAGCTCCTGTTCTGCGACCATGCGATGGACGACCGCGACTTCCTGACCACCCAGGTCGGGGAAGTCTTTGTGGGCGAGGGAGCGCACCTGGAGTTCTACGAACTGGAGGAGACCCACGTGCGCAGCCACCGCGTCTCCAACCTCTATGTCGACCAGTCCGCCCGTTCCTCCGCCACGATAGACTCCATCACGCTGCACAACGGACTGAGCCGCAACCGCACCGACGTGACCCTCTCCGGCCCCGATGCCGAGGTGAGCATGTACGGGCTTGCCGTCTCCGACAAGGCGCAGCATGTGGACAACAACACGCTCATCGACCACCGCGCACCCCGTTGCCAGAGCACGGAGCTCTATAAGTACGTGCTCGACGGACAGAGTGTCGGAGCCTTCGCCGGCCGGGTGCTGGTGCGCGAGGGAGCGCAGCAGACGGTGTCGAGAGAGACTAACGCCAACCTCTGCGCCACGCGAGAGGCGCGGATGTACACGCAGCCCATGCTCGAAATCTATGCCGACGACGTGCAGTGCTCCCACGGAAGCACCGTGGGACAGATGGACGACGAGGCCCTCTTCTACATGCGTCAGCGCGGCATCCCCGAGGCGGAGGCGCGCATGCTGCTGAAGAATGCCTTCGCCTCCCAGGTGTTGGAGAGCATCCGGCTCGAGGCCCTGCGCGACCGTCTCCACTATCTGGTGGAGAAACGCCTGCGTGGAGAGCTCTCCAAGTGCGAGGGCTGCCGCCTCTGCCGTTAGGCAGTTTCCGTCCGTTTTCCGTCCGTTTTCCGCCCGTTTTCCGTTTTCTCTTTGTCCGTCCGACGGTTCCTTTCCGCCCCGACGACGCTTTCTTTGTGGGGTAACACCGATTTGTAAAGAATTTAAGATAACTATCTTATCGCTGTAAGATAACTATCTTATTTCAGAAAGATAACTATGTTTTCTTAAAAAGAACGCGTCGGGGGGACAGAAGGAACGCATTGGGGGAGGGGAGAGAACGCGTCGGGGGAGGGGAGAGAACGGGAAATTTGCACATTATTTCCCCCGTGTTCGGCATTTCTCGCCGAAAAGTTGTATCTTTGCCCTTGATATGTACGATGTGTCACACATACGGGAGGACTTCCCGATACTGGGACGGCGGATATACGGGAAGTATCCGCTCGTCTACTTGGACAACGCCGCCACGACGCAGAAACCGCGCTGTGTGGTGGAGGCCATGATGGATGAATACTATAACGTCAATGCCAACGTCCACCGCGGCGTGCACTTCCTCTCGCAGCAGGCCACCGACCTGCACGAGCAGAGCCGCGAGCGCGTGCGCCGCTTCATCGGTGCCCGCTCGGTGAGCGAGATAGTCTTCACGCGGGGCACCACGGAGAGCATCAATCTGGTTTCCGCGTGCTTTGGCGAGGCCTTCATGGGTGAGGGCGACGAGGTCATCGTGAGCGAGATGGAGCACCACAGCAACATTGTCTCGTGGCAACTCTTGCGTGAGCGCAAGGGCATACGGCTGCGCGTCATCCCCGTCACCGACGAGGGCCGCCTGGACCTGGAGGCCTACGAGCGGCTGTTCAGTGAGCGGACGCGCATCGTGGCGGTGACCCACGTGAGCAACGTCCTGGGTACGGTGAATCCCGTGGAGGACATCGTGCGCATTGCCCACGGGTACGGGGTGCCGGTACTCATCGACGGAGCACAGAGCACGCCCCACTTCGCGGTCGACGTACAGGCCCTGGGGTGCGACTTCTTCGCCTTCAGCGGCCACAAGATATACGGCCCCACGGGCATCGGCGTGCTCTATGGGCGGGAGGACTGGCTGGACCGCATGCCACCCTACATGGGGGGCGGTGAGATGATAAAGACCGTCTCCTTCGAGCGAACCTCGTTCAACGACCTGCCCTACAAGTTCGAGGCGGGCACGCCCGACTACGTTGCCTCCACCGGACTGGCTCGCGCGCTGGACTACGTCGACGCCTTGGGCATGGACCACATCGAGGCTCACGAACGGGAGCTTACGCGCTACGCGCTGGAGCGCCTTTTCGCCATCCCCGGCATGCGCATCTTCGGTCCCCGTGAGGAGCGTGACGCGGTGGTCAGCTTCCAGGTGGGCAACATCCACCATCTGGACATGGGCACGCTGCTCGACCGTCTGGGCATAGCCGTACGCACGGGCCACCACTGCGCCGAACCCCTGATGCACCGTCTGGGCATAGAAGGCACCTGCCGGGCCTCCTTTGCGCTCTACAACACCCGCGAGGAGGTGGATGCCCTGGCCGCGGGCATCGAACGAGTGATGACCATGTTTTAGAACAACAGTATTCACCTAATAAAAACAAGAAGAAAATGAGAAAGACTTTGAAAACCATCGCTCTCTGCCTTGCCATCATGGGCTCGGGCATCGTAGTGACCAGTTGCGACGAGGAGAACTCCTGGTTCTCCAGCATCATCGACGTACTGCAGAACGTGCTGGGCATCACGGGCACGGGTTCCACCTACACCTATGCCGGCACCCTGAGCATCAGCATGTACGACTACAACGCCACGAACAACACCTACGACCAAGACTCTCGTGTGGCCAAGACGTTCCAGACGGGGGCCGTCGTCGACGTGTATGAGAGCGACGGAGCCGTCATCGTGAAACTGGGCGACATGAACTTCAACGGCACCACCGTTGCCGACTTCCAGTTCACCACCTACTGGGAAGATGGCAAGATAGACCCCGAAGGCCCCAACTACCTGACGGGCGGTACCTGCACCTACAACGGCACGCAGGACACCGAGTGCGCCGCCACGGCCATTCAGGGAACCTATGGCGAGCAGCTGAGCCTCACCACCATCTACTTCCAGGTGGGCGACAAGCTGTTCATGGGCACGTTCTCCGGCACCATCGAGGCTGAGTAATGCTGCTGCCCTACCTGCAGGAGGGCGTGGTGGAAGCCGGTTGCGACGAGGCCGGACGCGGCTGTCTGGCCGGTCCGGTGTTTGCTGCGGCCGTCATACTCCCCCCGGACTTCAGCAACGAGATGCTGAACGACTCCAAGCAACTCACGGAACGCAAGCGTTATGCATTGCGTGAGGTGGTGGAGCGCGAGGCGTTGGCTTGGGCCGTGGGCATCGTAGACAACAGGGAGATAGACGAGGTGAACATCCTGCGCGCCAGCATCCTGGCCATGCATCGTGCCGTGGACCAGCTGAAGGTGAGGCCTCAGGCACTCATCGTCGACGGCAACCGTTTCCTGCCCTACCGCGACGTGCCCTACACCACCATAGTGAAGGGCGACGGCAAGTACATGAGCATAGCGGCCGCCTCGGTGTTGGCGAAGACCTACCGCGACGACTTCATGCTCCGCCTGCACGGGGAGTACCCTCAGTACCACTGGGACTCCAACAAGGGCTACCCCGCCAAGGCCCACCGCGAAGCCATTCGCCTGTACGGTACCACGCCTTACCACCGCATGAGCTTCAACCTGCTGGGCGACGGACAACTGGAGCTGGACTTCGGATAGTATATATAATATTATAATGTATAGCTAATGAGTAACAGACTGATTTCCCTTTTGAGCCTGCTCGCTGCCACGCTGCTGGCCCAGGCTCAGCCCCAAACGGTGACGGGGCCGGACGGTCGCCTGCGTGTGGACTTCGACGTGAAGGACGGCCGTCCCGTCTACAGCGTCACCTACGACGGCCGGCAGATGCTCGACGAGAGTCCGCTGGGCTTTGTGGCCGACGCGGGTGACTTCACCGCAAACCTCTCGCTGGTGGATGCCTGGCAGAGCCGTTACACCGACGACTACACACTGGACCGCAGCAAACGCTCCGCAGTACACTACGAGGCCAACCAGCTTTCGGTGCGCCTGGCCAACCAACGCCGGCACCAGTTCACCATTCTCTTCCGCGTGAGCAACAACGACGTGGCCTTCTGCTACGAGCTGCCTCGGTGGGACGGCTTCAAGAACGGGCGCAAGATGTCCGTGAGGGTAATGCGCGAAGCCACAGGTTTCGACCTCCCCCACGAGACCACCACCTTCCTCTCTCCCCAGAGCGATGCCATGATAGGCTGGAAGAGCACCAAGCCCTCCTACGAGGAGGAGTACCTGCTGGACGAGCCTATGACCACCCGCTCCCGCTATGGCAAGGGCTACACCTTCCCCTGTCTGTTCCGCGTGGGCGACCGGGGTTGGGTGCTCGTCTCCGAGACGGGCGTCGACAGCCGCTACTGCGCCAGCCGCCTGTCCGACATGAAGGGCGACGGACTCTACACGGTGGAGTTCCCCATGCCCGGCGAGAACAACGGCAACGGCACCGTGGAGCCGGCCATGGCCCTGCCTGCCCACACCCCCTGGCGCACCATTACCGTGGGCTCTACGCTGAAGCCCATCGTGGAGACCACCGCGCCGTGGGACAACGTCTCCCCGCGCTTCCCGACGAAGAACACCTACAAGTTCGGCAAGAGCACCTGGAGCTGGATACTCTGGCAAGACAACAGTATCTGCTGGGACGACCAGGTGGAGTACATCCGTCTGGCGAAGTCGATGGGCTATCCCTACGTGCTCATCGACGACTGGTGGGACAGCAACATCGGTTACGAGCGTATGGGCGAGCTGGCAGACTACGCTCGTTCGCAGGGCGTAGAGCTGTTCCTCTGGTACAGCTCCAGCGGCTGGTGGAACGACATCGAGCAGAGTCCCATCAACGTGATGTGTGACGCCATCCTGCGCAAGCAGGCCATGCGCTGGATGCAAAGTATCGGCGTGAAGGGCATCAAGGTGGACTTCTTCGGCGGCGACAAGCAGGAGACCATGCGTCTCTACGAGGAGATACTCTCCGATGCCGACGACCACGGGCTGATGGTCATCTTCCACGGCTGCACCCTGCCCCGTGGCTGGGAGCGCATGTACCCCAACTACGTGGGCAGCGAGGCGGTGCTGGCCAGCGAGAACCTGTACTTCGACCAGCACTTCTGCGACGTGGAGGCCCGGAACACCGCGCTCCATCCCTTCCTGCGCAACACGGTAGGCTGCATGGAGTTCGGAGGCTGTTTCCTGAGTCGCACGCTCAACCGCGGCAACGACCCCACGAAGGGAGGCAACCACCGTCGCACCACCGACGCACACGAACTGGCCACCACCGTGCTCTTCCAGAATCCCATCCAGAACTTCGCCATAGCTCCGGAGAACCTGAACGAGGTGGGAAAGGGCGGGGCCCCCGAGCTTTGCCTCGACTTCCTGCGACAGGTACCCACGACGTGGGACGAGACGGTGTTCGTAGACGGCTATCCCGGCAAGTACTGTGTGCTGGCCCGTCGCCACGGCAACACGTGGTACATTGCCGGCAACAACGCTACGGGCCGTGAACTCACGCTCAAGCTCTCCCTGCCCATGCTGGCCAAGGGAGACAAGGCCACGCTCTATGCCGACAACCCCAAGACGCGCGAACCCGAGCGCAGGGAGTTGAAAGTCACGGCAAAGCCCGTCACCGTAACGATGGCGGACCAGGGCGGTTTCGTGATTGTACGGTAGAAAAAACGGGAGGGTAGCTCAGTTGAGTTGCCCTCCTGCTGTGTTTACTTGACGTTGCCCACCTTTATCAGGTACTCGGCTATCTGTACGGCGTTCAGCGCCGCACCTTTCTTTATCTGGTCGCCCACGAGCCAGAAGGTGAGACCATGGTCGTTGGCCAGGTCCTTGCGTATGCGTCCGACGTAGACGTCGTCCTTGCCTGCCAGGAAGAGCGGCATGGGGTAGGTCTGCGTCTTGGGGTCGTCCATCAGCTGCACACCCTGTCCCTGGCGTATGGCCTCGGCAAACTGCTCGGGGCTGACGGGCTCCTCGGTCTCTGCCCAGATGGCCTCGCTGTGGCTGCGCAGCGAGGGCACGCGCACACACATGGCTGAGCAGCGTGCGTCGGTATGCATGATTTTCTTCGTCTCATTGAACATCTTCATCTCCTCCTTCGTGTATCCGTTGTCGGTGAACACGTCGATTTGGGGGATGACGTTATAGGCCAGCTGGTAGGCAAACTTGTTGACGGTGGCCGGCTTGCCGTCCAACACCTCGCGATACTGCTGTTCCAGTTCGGCCATGGCGGCTGCCCCGGCTCCGCTCGCTGCCTGGTAGGAGGCCACGTGTATGCGACGGATGTGGCTGATGTTCTCGAGACACTGCAGGGCCACCACCATCATGATGGTCGTGCAGTTGGGGTTGGCGATGATGCCGCGCGGGCGGTTCAGCGCGTCCTCTGCGTTACATTCGGGAACCACCAGGGGCACGTCCTCGTCCATACGGAAGGCACTGGAGTTGTCTATCATGACTGCCCCGTGCTTCGTAATGGTCTCGGCAAACTCCTTCGACGTTCCTCCTCCGGCACTCGTGAAGGCAATGTCCACGCCCTTGAAGTCGTCGTTATGCTGCAGAAGTTTTACCTCTATCTCTTTACCACGGAACGTGTACTTCCGCCCCGCACTGCGCTGGCTGCCAAACAACAGCAGTTCGTCGATGGGAAAGTTCCGTTCGTCCAGCACACGCAGGAACTCCTGTCCCACGGCACCGCTTGCACCTACAATAGCTACTCTCATAATTCGGTCGTATTTAGTGTTTTGCCGTGCAAAAGTACCACTTTTTGTTAGATTAGGCAAACGATGTAGGGAGAAAATTCGTATCTTTGTACCCGAATACACATGAAGTGACACGACAATGACCCTTCTTACGATACTGCTCGAAGCCGACGCTGCCCTGATAACCGACCCTACGTGGACCTTCTTCCTCGTGCTGGCCGTCATACTGGCAGCCCCGCTGATGCGCCGTCTCTATGTGCCTCATATCGTGGGCCTCATCGTGGCGGGTGTCATCATAGGCCGTTACGGGCTCAACCTCATAGAGCGTGACCGCAGCTTCGAGATTTTTGGTCAGGTGGGTGTCTACTACATCATGTTCCTGGCGGCATTGGAGCTCGACATGGGCTCCGTCGAAAGCAACGGACGCAAGGGCGTGCAGTTCGGGCTGCTCACATTCCTCATTCCCTTTGCCCTGGGCTGTCTCTCATCGCGGTGGCTGCTGGGCTTCGGGGGTGTGACGTGCGTGCTGATGGGCTGTGTCTACGGGTCGCACACGCTGGTCACCTATCCCATTGTGGGACGTTACGGCATGGGGCGGCACCGGACGGTGGTTGTCTCGGTGGTCTCCACCGCGTTTGCCACGTTGGCGGCCCTGCTTGTGCTGGCCGTCTGTCTGGGGTCGCGCAATCCCGACGTCAGCTGGCTCTACTGGGTGAAGTTCATGGTCAAGTGCCTGGCCTACGTGCTCGTCCTCTTCCTCGTCTTTCCGCGTGTGGGGCGTTGGTTCCTTCGTCGCTACGACGACAGCGTGCTCCAGTTCATCTTCATACTGGCCCTGGTGTTCCTCAGCGCGGCCTTGGCTGACTTGGCCGGGTTGGAGGGGTTGCTGGGCGCGTTTCTTGCCGGACTGGTGGCCAATCGCCTGATACCGCGCACCTCGCCCCTGATGAACCGCATAGAGTTTGTCGGTAACGCGCTCTTCATTCCTTACTTCCTCATCGGCGTGGGCATGATAGTGAACGTGCGCATTCTCTTTACCGACCTGCACACGATATTCCTGGTCGTGGTCATGGTGGTCACGGCCACGCTGCTGAAAGCCTTGGCGGCACTGATACAGAAGATGCTGACCCACGAGTCGTGGGACAGCTGGCTGCTGATGTTTGGCCTGACCAATGCCCACTCGGCCGGCGCGCTGGCTATCGTGATGATTGCCACCTCGCCGGAGGTGAACCTGATGGACGGCACGGTGGTCAACGGCACGGTGATGCTGATACTCTTCTCGTGCATCATCAGTAGTTTTGCCACCAGCTACGGTGCCCGACGGTTGGCACTGACGGACACGGAACTGGAGGAAAACCGCGGTTCGTACCACGGTAAGTGTCTGGTGGCCTACAGCCAGAGGGCTAACGTGGAGGCGATGACGCAGCTGGCCATGCTGATACGCAATCCCTACATCCCCGACAGCCTGATGGGCGTGAGTGTGGCTTACGACGACGGAAACAACGACGGCGTGGACCGCTACAACCGTGGCCGTCGGCTCTTGGAGAAAGCCCAGGGCATAGCCGCCGCGTCCGACATACCGATGCAGACGCTCACCCGTATCTCCACCAACATTGCCAGCGGCATACTGCACACGATGCGCGAGTACGACTGCGGTGAGGTGGTGGTGTCGCTTACCGACCGCACCACGGGCATGCCCAAGTCGTCGCTGGGAAGCATCATCGACAACGTGATAGGAGGCAGTCACCGCGAGGTGATAGCCATCCGAAGCATGGTTCCCCTGGGCACCCTGCGCCGCACGGTGGTGGCCGTGCCCAGCAAGGCAGAATACGAGGTAGGCTTCTACAAGTGGCTGGAGCACATCTGCCGTATAGGGGAACAACTGGACTGCCGCCTGGAGTACCATGCCCATCCCGACACGCTGCCCTACATCAGGGGCTACATGAACAAACTGCACCCCTACGTCAGGGCCGAGTACCACGAGATGAACCACTGGGGACAGCTGATGAACCTTACGTCGACCGTCGGCGAGGACGACATGGTGGCCGTCGTCACGGCCCGTCCGGGATTCATCTCCTACCGCAGTTCGTTCGACTCGCTGCCCCTGCAGTTGCATCGCTACTTCAGCCATACCAGCGTCATGTTGCTCTATCCCGACCAGTGGGGCGACCCGTTGGACACGGTATCCATATTCGCGCCTAACGGGCAGGCCGTTACTCGCCGCAGTAGCTGGATAGAAAGGCTTTTCCGACCGAAAATTAGGGGTTAAAGGTGATTAATCGCCTGATTATTTGTTTCACAAACACTTGTTTACTATCTTTGCAGTCGACAAAACGAAATCTTATAAACTAAATACGTAATCCTATGAGACTAAGAACAAGATTTGCAACACTGATGGCTGTTGTGCTCCTGTCGCTTCTTCCTTGGCAGGCCAGCGCAGTGGTCAGTGCCGGAGAGTACTACATCGTCAATGACTTCTGGGGTAAGTTGCTTACCGCCAACAGCGACAATGCGCCTCGCCTGATGGCGTACGACAGCGACAACGATGCCAACTTTATCTTCGTGGCCGAGGCATCGGGCACCAGCGGCTATGTGAAACTGAAACACAAGGCCACGGGCCTCTACCTGACCGCCAGCACCTCAAATTCGTGGAGCGTGCTGCTCTCCTCGAGCGGCAGCGGCGACCAGTACCTGTGGGCACTGGACCAACTGTTTGACACCAAGATTGTGAGCAAGATGAACATCAGCAAGCATCTGGGCAGTGACTTTTACAGCGGTTCGACCTATTACTTCAGTGCCGACGAGGTGCCTGTCTATTACAACAAGGGCGATGGGGCACTGGGTTGGTACAGCATTATCCCCTCCAACGGCAACGGCTTCACCGACTCCCGTCTGGTGACCAAGACGGCTACCTACACCAGCGAATACGGCGTGACCTCGCAGTCCGACTACTGCGTCAGCGAACCTGTGGATGTCAATGGCATCGACTATCACATTGTCAGCAGCACCCCCTTCGAGGGCACGGGCAGCGTGAACCTGAGCAGCCGCACCTCGTGGCTCGTCTTCGATAACGTGCGTCCCAGTAAGGTCATCAGCACCTACCTCCCGTACATAACCATCAATGGCAGTGCAGCCGTCAATGGCACCAACTGCCGCGTTGAGATATGGTTGCGCGGTGCTGCAGTCATCCCCATATTGGACGATGCGCCCTTCATTGCCACGACCGACGATGGCTCTTTCTCCCTGCCCTTGGGTAACAACAGCAACCTCGGCGAGAACAGCAACAAGATGCGCTCCTTCACCCTGAAGCGCGGATTCATGGCCACCGTAGCCACGGGCACCAGCGGGGGCGATTACAGCCGCGTGTATGTGGCTGACCATGCCGACCTCACCGTCACCCTGCCAACGGCTCTCGACAAGCGAGTATCTTCCGTCTATGTGCGCAACTGGCACTATACCTCCAAGTCGGGTTACTGCTCCACGAAGAGCGACCTATTGTATGCCACCACCGTCTGCGGCGGTTCCTGGGCATGGAACTGGGATGCCGGTTCGACGAGTTCGGCCGATGTGGAATATGTTCCCATCAAGGCTCACCTCTACTGGCCTGGCGACGGCAACTTCAACAAGGCTGGCTCCACCGCCATGATGATGTTTAACGAGCCCGAGCATTCGGAACAGCACACCAGCGACAAATGCTCCTGCGGCGGCACCATCAGTGCCTGGAACGCTTATACCCAAACCCCGAAATTTAATGTGAATGGTTTGCGTATTGGTTCGCCTTCAGCTACCGACCTCAGTTATATTAAGAGCTATCTGGACTATTGTGATAACATGAAGCAACGTTGCGACTTCTCCTGTACCCACGGCTACTGGACCACGGAGTGGGCCAGCAACCTCAATACCCTGAAGGGCTATGGCCGCCCCATCTGGATTACGGAGTGGGAGTACGGAGCCTCATGGACCAGCGGCAGCAACCCATCGAGTGCAGACGACGCCCGCGCCAAGGTGTTCGACATCCTGGAGATTCTGGAGTACAACAACTACGTGGAACGCTACTCTTACTACGAGTTCGACACGGGTGGCACCAACGGTTGGATGCGCGAGATGTTCTGGGAAAACACCGCTTCCAAGGGTAATGCCTACGTGGGTCAGGTGTATTCCAAGATAAAGACACACTTCGGATACGACTCTTCGATACAGCCTGTGCCTAACTGGTGGACACCCTCTGCCAGTACGCCCGCCATTACGGACTGCAAACTGAGTGATGGAAAGTACACTCTCTCCGTGACTAACGGTAATGGTGACGGCACGAATACCTTCGTAGTCATGCGCAAAACTTCCAGTGGCACATGGCAGACCGTATACAGCATCACCGACCGCTCTGAATTTGATGCCACAAGCATGAAGGTTACAGTGCCCAGCGGTATCGAGGCTGGCGATGTGGTGAAGGTTGTGGTGACCACTATCTATGAAACGGGTACAGAAATAGAGAGTAACGAATACAACATCCCAGACTACCGTGCTCTCTCGGCACTTCAGAACTTGGAGTTCAACGAAGGCACCTTTGTCTCCACCAACATTCGTACCTACGCAAAGGATATTTCGGGTTCCGAAGTATCTGGATTGCAAGATGTGACAGGTTGGACCATCCCAGCCAATGGCGACGCACGTGCGGCAGGTCAGTTTGCTTGGGGGACTTCCTATTTCTTGGGTGCCTCTGGCTACACAATACCTTCCACCAATTCTGAGGGGACTACCACAGGTGGTGCGTTAGGCATTAACGCCGTATGGTCGGCAACGAGTCAGTACACCCAGAATGTATATCTCGAGGCTGGCACCTACACGATGACGATTCCCGTCTATAATAGTACGGGTGGTACTACGGCGGTATCCAAGAACCTCTTCGGCTTCATTGCCGATGACGGCACGGAATATCTGGCTACGAGCACCACTTGGACCGCAAACACCTGGACGACAATGACCATCAGCTTCGTGCTGAACGAGGACACCTACGGCCGGATTTCTGCGGGATATACCGCCAGCAATTCGGGTTCAGCCAATACGCCTCATCTCTTCGTCGATTACATCCGTATCAGTTACAGCGCTGATCTGCCCGACATGAGTGCCTTGGACAACCTGCAGAACCTTTCGTTCGACGAAGGTACATTCGTGGAAGACATCACCATCGCAGGTTCCGATGGCCAACAGGCAGTAACCGGCTGGACCATAGCCTCGACTGGCGGTACCTGGCATTCCGGTGGTCAGCAGGCTTGGGGGTCAGGCCACTATCTGGTCAGCAATTCGTGCGTAATTCCCGATACAGACTCGCGCGACAAAGCCAAAGGTGGTGCGTTGAGCCTGATAGCCGCGTGGTCGGCCAGCGTTCAGTACACACAGGACATCACGTTGCCTGCAGGAACCTATACACTCACCATTCCTGTTTATAACGGTGGTGGTGGCACGGCCTTTACGAAGAACCTTTGTGGATTTATTTCCGATGCAGGAACAGAGTATCTGGCATCGGCCACCTCCTTCACCGCAGGCGAGTGGACCACACAGACC
>FLNY01004838.1_pt1 | contig 36178 bp, 27 predicted proteins | sample 1140381 | NCBI WGS metagenome assembly FLNY01 (sample SAMEA3878172, study PRJEB12797) | bioreactor metagenome | biome: Moose rumen | place: Sweden | collected 2011-10 | reverse complement strand
AGCCCGAAGCCCGAAGCCCGAAGAATTATATGGCGGGTAGCGAGCGTGTCAAGTGCTTTCGTGATTATTGCAAAAAAATGCGGTTTTTGAAGTTCAACTTTCTCCATAACAGAAATTATAACGCATTTTTAAAAGCCGTTCAACATTCGAAGGGGTGGTTTTGAAGAAAAATTAGATTATTGTGTGCAGCGCGGGAATGACACTTTTTGATAGGGAAATCACCGAAGTTCCCAATCTTCTAAATTTTTGATATAGTTTCTGTATTTTAGGATTGCAAAACGAGAAATTAGGGAAGTGCTGGTTAACACTTGTCGCAATTAATCAGCACTTCCCGTCAAATTGCCGTAACTCTCGATTGGCTTTGCCAAAAGAGTTACGGACAATTAGCTACATTCAATGAGAACACTGATTAATTCTTTATTGAATTAATCAGTGTTTCCTTAGGGAAAATTTTATGTCAAAAATTTATTTTACGCGCCATGGGGAGACTTTCACAAATATAAATCATCTTGTTTGCGGGGCCAGGGAGGTTGAGCTTACAGAAAACGGTCATAAGCAGGCGATTGCTCTTGGAAATGAAATAAAGTCTAAAATTAAGAGCGGAGAAATTAAAATCGACAAAATTTTTTATTCTCCGCTGTCGAGGGCAAAGCTTACGGCGCTTCATATTTCTGAAATTACGGGGATTCCCGCATTTGAGGAAAAACTTTTAATCGAGCGCAATTTCGGCAGCTTTGAGGAGCACAGCCGCGATGAGGCAATTTTCAGGGAATCGCTTAGGACATTCGCTGTTTCTTACGGGCGGGAGCTTGGAGGCGAGTCAAATATGCGCACTGCCCAGAGAATTTACAATCTTTTAGACCATCTCACTGAAGAAAGCCGCAAAAGTGGCGAAACATATCTTCTGGTGGCACATAATGGCTTGGCCCGTGTTGTAAATTCGTATTTTCACGATATGACAAACGAAGAATTCGGTGCTTTCGGAATCACAAACTGCCAGTTGTTGGAATTTGAGTTTTAGAATAAAATAAGGTTGAGGTAAATATGAAAGGTTTTGAGCTTGGCGAGGAATTTGAGACTACAGTCGTTCAGATTTCAGCTGACACGGTTTTTATTGATTTGGGACTTAAAAGCGAGGGCTTCGTTGAAAAGTCAGAATTTTTGGACGATGACGGAAATTGCTCCGTAAAAGAGGGTGACAAAATCAAGGTTTATTTTGTCTCTCAGAATCGGGACGAGCTTCATTTTACGACAAGGCTAAAGGGCGAAAACGCTGATACAGATGTCCTTGAATCTGCTTATAACTCAGGTCTTCCAGTCGAAGGAAATGTAACTGCGGAAATAAAGGGTGGATTTGAAGTAAAGATCGGAAAAACCCGCGCATTCTGTCCATATTCACAGATGGGATATAAAAATCGAGCAGAGCCAGCTGCCTATGTCGGCCGAAATATGTCTTTTGTGATTACAGAATTCAAAAATGAAGGCAAAAATATCATTGTCTCAAACAGAAAACTTGAAGAAGAGGCAGAACTTTCAAAGGTAAATGCTTTGGCAGAAAAGCTTACTGTCGGAACAATCGTTCACGGAAAAGTAAAATCAATTCAGAGTTACGGGGCTTTCGTCGATGTGGACGGCTTCCAAACTCTTCTTCCTATTTCTGAAATTTCTCACGAGCGTGTTTCTGATATTTCAAAGATTTTAAGCGAAGGTCAGGAAATCGAGGCAAAAATCATCAAGGCAGAATGGGCCCCCTCTAAGCCAGACCGTTCAAAGGTCAGTATCAGTATGAAGGAGCTTGAAAAAGACCCTTGGGATGAAGTCTCTTCAATAAAAATCGGCGACAAATTCTCAGGAAAAATCGTACGAATCGCCCAGTTTGGTCTTTTCGTAAACATAAAGCCTGGAATCGACGGACTTGTTCATGTTTCACTTTTGCGAGATGTAAACGACAAAACTAATCTTTCCAAAAAATTTAAAATCGGTGAAGAAATGGAGGTTGTCGTTCAGAAAATCGAGCCGGAGGAAAAGCGGATTTCACTTGCTCCTGCGACAAGCGACGAGCAGGAAGACGACGCGAGCGATTATCTTAAAAAGCAAGACTCTGGCGATGACGGCGAAACTTACAATCCGTTTGCCGCTCTATTGAAGAAATAACAAAAATTTGCCGATACTTAAAATATTATGCAAACTTTAATAGCGATTGTCATAATTGTAGCGTTTGGTGCGATTATCGTTACTGTTGCCACCCGAAAAAAAACGGGAAAAGGCGGCAAGCAAAAGAGTCGTGCCCAGATTTTAAAAGAATGTTCTCGAAAACTTGCTCAAGACCCTCATAATGCGGCGGCCCTTTTGGCGCTTGGTGATTTGTATTACAACGAACGGGCTTGGGACAAGGCGTATCCTATTTACGAGACTCAGATGGGAATTGCCCCCGCTCACCGTGAGATTGACATTTTTAAGGCTTCCCTTCGTCAGGGAATTTGTGCGGTAAAGCTGGGAAAAATCGAGGAATCTTTTAGAGGCTTGAGTGCGGCGGCTCAGATAAATCCGAATGATTTTGAAGTTAACTACTATCTCGGTCTTGCTTTTTACAAAAATAATGAATTTGAAAAGGCAGTTCCCCGCTTTAAAAAGGTTGTCGTCGTAAAGCCTGAGGCAACGGGAATCAATTCTCCGCTCGGTATGTCTCTTTACAAGGCAAAGCATTACAAGGAATCGCTGCCATATTTAAAACGGGCCTTGGACGAAAATCCGGACAATAAAGAGGCTCTTTTTGCAATGGCTGACGGAATGAATGAAAGCGGCTATGGCGAGAAGGCAATAAAAGTCTTTATGCACTTGCGTCCGGACCCGGAATTCGGCGCAAAGGCTTGTCTTGCGGCCGGAATGTTTCACTTAAAAATCGGTGAGGCTGACAAAGCGATTCAGGATTTTGAAATTGGCTTAAAGCATCAGAATGCGACTCCTGAGGTTGCAATCGAAACCCGCTACAGGCTTTCTCTCGCTTATTTTGCCCAGAAGGCAATCGGAAAGGGAATAGGCTATTTGCAGGAAATTCAGGCAATAAATCCGCAGTATAAGGATGTGCCTCAGCTTCTCGCAAGGTATTCAGAGCTTAATCAGAATAAAAATCTTCAGACTTACCTTATGGCAAGCTCTAGCGATTATGTTGCTCTTTGTCGAAAAATCGTAATGAAGTTTTATCAGAAGGCGGTCTCAAAAATCGTTGACATTGCGATTAAGCCTGAAAATGTCGAGATTATTGTTTCTGTGGATTTCGTTCGTGCGGAAGAAACGCATATCTTCAGGTTCTATAGAACTACGGGTGCCGTCGCTGATTTGTATGTCCGAGAGTTTCATGTAAGAGTTACGGAAGCGAAGGCAGACAAGGGCGTTTGTATTACGGCAGGTCTTTTCAGTGATGAAGGCCGAAAATACGCGGAAGGCCGCCCAATCGACTTGGTTGACAAAAACGGCTTAATAAAGATTCTTAAAAAAATTGACGGATAAATGAAATAAGGCATCTCTGACAATTGCAATTTTTAGAGATAGCCAGATTAAGGTCGGTTCAGATGAGCCGACTTTTTTTATGTTTTTGTGATATAAGGGAACCTCGAAAAATTGCAATTTTTCGAGGTAACTTTGAAAATGCGATGTTTTAATTTCTGCTATTATCAGAAATTAAAACTCGTCAAGAAACTTCGGAAAATCATCGAAGGTGAGTTTTTCGAAGTTCCCATAATTCGGGCATAAAAAAACCACCGCTTAAAGGAGGAGAAAAGGCGGTGGTTCTAGGTGACAAACTTCCAACGGAAGCGTCTGCTTCTTGCTGCTGAGTATATATTAGAGTTTTTGGAGATTTTATGCAAGCGGTTTTCTAGAAAATAATTGAAAATATTCTATTTTTTTGCGAAAATAACAGAAAATTATGCGGAATTTCGCAAAGAATAACAGAAAATTGCATAAGGAGGCAAAGGTATGAAAAAAATTGGAATTATTGGTGCAATGGAAGTCGAAGTGAATTTTCTTCGCTCGCTTATGGGGCAAAATGTAAAAAAAACTGAGGCCGCTTCAGTTACATTTGAAGAAGGAAAAATTCACGGAGTCGATGTTGTTCTTTCTCGCTCAGGGGTTGGAAAAGTAAACGCGGCTCTTTGCGCCCAAAGGCTCATTTTACAGTTCGGTTGCACTCATATCATAAATACAGGAATTGCGGGTGCTATGGCAAAAGGTCTCGGGGTTATGGATTTCGTCGTCTCAACGGACGCAGTTTATCACGATATGGATGCTACAGGCTTTGGTTACAAAAAAGGTCAGATTCCGCAGATGAATGTCTTTTCGTTTGAAGCTGACAGGGCAATGATTGAAGCTGCAAAAAAAGCCTTTACTGACTCAGATTTGTCAAAGGGCGAAGACGGAAAAGAGCCTCACAAAGTGATTGAGGGGCGGATTGCAACGGGAGACCAGTTTATAAGCGAAAAAAATGTAAAAGCTCAGATAAACGAAAATTTTGAGCCTGCCTGCGTCGAAATGGAAGGCTGTGCCATTGCCCACGCCTGCTTTTTGAACAAAACACCTTTCGTAATTTTACGGTGTATGAGCGATATGGCAGATGATTTAAGCTCGAATGGCTATGATTTTAACGAGCCGGTAGCAGCAGAATTGAGCGCAAGAGTTGTTGAAAAGATGATTTCTTTGATATAATTCAGATTATGGAAACTGAAGAAGAAAAAGTAACAGATAATGCGGCAGTTGGCGGGGAAGGTCCTTCGCCTGTGCCTCAGAATGATGAGAGCCTTGTTTCAGAACCGCAGACAAAAAAGAAAAACCCTTTCGTGCGCTTTTTGACAGTGATTTTATCTGTCATTCTTGCGCTTCTGATTGTTTTGCTTGCAGCCCTTGCCTTCTGTGCGTTTGACAAAAAGGCTTCTCTTTCGGCTGTCCCGCGAAATTACTCGCTTTATGTCTCGACGAATTCGGCATTTGACACTGTGAATCCGCTTTTTGATTTGCAGGCGGCGGATGTTCTCCTGTCTTCCCCTGAATTTTCTTCCCTTCGTAAGCCCTTTATGTCTTTGCGTTCATCTTCCTTGCGAGATAACGCCCTTTTTAAATTTGCGACTAGCCGCCCGATTGATTTCGCTCTCTACGGAAGCGGAGCTTCTATTGGCTCGGACTCACATTTTGTCGCCGTCTTAAATCTCGGGATTTTTTCGCTTTTTAGCAGGGTTGGTCAGTTTATGTATCCGAAAATTGACCTTTCTTCTTACGACTCCGACATTCTAAAAAATCTTTCATACGAAAATGCCGAGCAGACCTCTTATTTTGTCTACAATGCTGGTGAAATAAAAATTTACTTTAAGGCTGTAAAAAATCTTCTTGTCGCTTCGGATTCTCTTGAGCATCTTCTGACCTCTTCCCTTGTCGAAAATGACATTTCTTACACGGATGAGCAGAAAAAGCTTTTTGCCTCTCAAAAAAAAGGTGAGCTTAAAATAGTCGCCGACGCCCACTCATTAATGCATTTCGTTACGGAAGGAAATGAAATTTTAGCTTCAATGGCAAATCTTGTTTCTTCAGACTCCCTGAGCGTTATTTCTTTCAATATTTCAGATTCTGATATTTCATTAAAATGTAGTGTTCCGATTTCTACGGAAGAAGATACTGCCCTCTCCCTTTCTCCGATTCTTTCAAAAAAATCGAGCGTTCCTGCCTTGTTGTCGAGGTTTTCTGACATAATTCAATATTACACGATTCTTAATGCGGGTAATCTTTCTGAATTAAAGGACGCTCTTCTTCCCTTCGTTCCAGATATTAAAAATCCAGATGAATTCTGGAAAAATTCTGATGAGTGGTGTCAGTCGCTTCTTGGGCTTAGCCTTGATGAATTTCTTTTTTCATGGAGCGGAAATGAATGTGCTGTTTTTGGTATTGAAAATCAAAATGACCCGGTTTTTGCCCTTCAGATTAAAGATGAAAAACAGCGCCAGAAGGTTTTCAACAAGCTCACTTCGTCAATTCTCATAAAGGACGACAATTCGCTTATTTTGGGCGGAGTTCGCCTTCCTCATCTCCAGCTTCCTTCATTTTTAAGCTGGATGCTCTCGGCTTTTGGCGTAAATCTTCCTTCCCCGTATTTTATGGTTCTGGACGGAAACATTTATTTTTCAGAAAGCTCAGAATGTCTTTCAAATGTCTATAATGGCGCAAATTCTGGAAAAGCCCTGGTAAAAAACAAGGATTACCTTGCTGCTTCTGCCGGACTCAAAAATGAGGCAACGCTCTCGCTTTTTTACAACCTTGAGCGCAGCGTTCCCTTCTTCCTCAGAAGCAACGAGTCTGTTTCCCAAATTTTCCGTCTTTACACGATGGGGCGTTTCGATGTCCGGCTTGAAAAAGACAATCTGGAAATAAATCTTCACGCGGTGGCTAGAAAATCCGGCAGCCTGAATTCGGTTTCTGGTTTTCCGATAAAACTTGAAGGAAAGGTAAATTCTCAAAATCTTCAGGTTGAAAAATCAAAGGCACCTAAAAATATTTTCTGGGTGGAAAACGACAGGACTATAAAAGCTTTGGAAATCTCCTCGATGAATATTACCGGCAAAAATGAGACGGACAAAATCTTCATTGAAGCAAGTGCAAAAGCAAAAAATGGCGGAATCCTCTGGTCCCTTTCAAATCACGGAATTGTCTCGCTTCTTTCTGCAAATCTTGAGCCTCTGACCAAATTCCCGCTTATATTGGGTGAAAATGTCTCCGTCAGGCCAACTTCTGTTGGGGAAAATCTTGTCGTAATTTCAGAAACGGGGAATGTCTTTGTCGTTCATCCAGATTCTTCTGTTACTGCAATCGAGCTTCCGGATTTGACTGCAAAATCTGAGGCCTCTTCTTCTCTTGACGGAAAATCATTCACGCTCTACAGCAAAGGCTTTTTGGGGAAAATTTATTACTTTGAAGGCGAAAAATGCCTTAATCTCGAAAATCCCTTTGAAATTCCGGGGATTGCTCTCGGAAGTCCCGCGATTATGAAAAATGGCTCAAAAACTTATGTCGGATTTATAACTCAGGCGGGTGAAATGAATGTCTGGAAATGTGATGCAAAATCTCTTTCTTCCGGCGAGCAGGCCGAAGGCTTCCCAATGCGTCTTGGCGGAGTTTTTATGAAGAATGTTGTCGCAAGCGAAAAATATTTCTACGCGCTTTCAAATGACGCTCTTTTGTACAGAATTTCACTGAATGGCGAGATTTTATCTGTTCAGATTCCGAATTCTACCGCTAAAGAGGGCTATATTTCTTGTCAGGATATTGCGAATAACGGCAGATTTAGTATTTTCGTCTGTGCGGATGCAAATGTAATCTACGGATTTAACGAAAACCTGGAACTTTTGCCAGGCTATCCGCTTACGGGGCACGGAAATCCAGTTTTTGCCGATGTCAACGGTGACAAGGTCGCTGAATGTGTCGCAACGACAATCGACCAGAAAATAGTCGCCTGGAAAATAAGATAAATCAGATAAAAAAACTGGACAAGCAAAAACGCCGTCCAGTTTTAGATTATTCAAACTTGCCGAAGGCTTAGCTCTGCATTGTCGTGTTCTTTACGATAACATCGTGAGCGCCGCCCTCTGTGATTGAAACGCTTGAAACGAGGGTGAGCTTTGCTTTTTCCTGCAGTTCTGGGATTGAAAGAGCGCCGCAGTTGCACATTGTGTGAGTTACCTTGCGCAATGTCATTCCAACGCCATCGTGCAAGTGACCAGCGTAAGGAACATAAGAGTCAACGCCTTCTTCAAAAGCCATTGATTTTTTGCCGCCCAAGTCATATCGCTGCCAGTTTCTGGCCCTGTTGCTTCCTTCGCCCCAATATTCCTTTACATACTGACCGTTTACAACCAGCTTGTTAGAAGGAGATTCGTCAAATCGGGCAAAATATCGGCCAAGCATTACGAAATCTGCACCCATAGCAAGAGCGAGCGTTACATGATAGTCGTGAACGATACCGCCGTCAGAGCAGATTGGAATGTAAATGCCTGTTTTTTTGTAGTATTCATCGCGAGCCTTTGCGACTTCGATTGTAGCGGTTGCCTGACCGCGACCGATACCCTTTTGCTCTCGCGTGATACAGATAGAGCCGCCGCCGATACCGATTTTTACGAAATCAGCCCCCGCTTCTGCCAAAAAGTTGAATCCGTCTGCATCTACGACATTTCCCGCACCGACTTTTACATTTTTACCGAATTTTTCGTGAATATCTTTTAAAGCCTTTTCCTGCCAGTAAGAGAAACCTTCGCTTGAATCAAGGACGAAAACATCTGCACCTGCTTCAAGTAAGGCTGGAACTCGCTCCATATAGTCTCGTGTGTTGATACCGGCTCCGACGATGTAGCGATGCTGGCTGTCAAGCAATTCAAGCGGGTGAGATTCGTGAGTAGCATAATCCTTTCGGAAAATGAGCGAAACCAAATTGCCGTTTTTGTCTACGACTGGAAGCTGGTTGACCTTTTTGTCCCAGATGATTTCGTTTGCTTCGCTCAAAGTGATTCCTTCGTGACCTGTTACCATATCTGCGAGAGGTGTCATATATTCTGAGACCTTAGAGCCTGGCTTACAGTGAGAAATTCTGAAATCTTTTGAAGTGATGATTCCAACGAGCTTTCCGTGAGCAGTTCCGTCTTCAGTTACGGCACAGGTTGAATGTCCTGTTTTTTCGCTCAAGGCGATGACTTCTTCCAAAGTCTGGTCTGGGCGAACATTTGAGTCAGAAGTTACGAAGCCTGCCTTGTAAGATTTTACCCTGGCAATCATCGCAGCCTGATCTTCGATTGACTGGCTTCCGTAAATAAAGCTGATTCCGCCCTCTTTTGCCAGGGCGATTGCCATTTTGTCGTCAGAAACAGCCTGCATAACGGCAGAAACCATAGGAATGTTCATTGAAATTGGAGATTCCTCACCGGCCTTTTTATTGAATTTCACAAGCGGGGTGCGAAGACTTACATTGTCTGGAATACAATCTTTGCTTGAATACCCTGGAACCAAAAGATACTCACCGAAAGTGTGAGAGGCTTCTGAAAAATAAAATGCCATAGTTTTCTCCTTTGCCCGCACACGCGAGCTAATTTTTCGTCAAATTAAATTGAAACAGTATATCAGAATTTTTGACCGAAATGCAATATGGGAACTTCGAGAAACTCGTCTTCGGCGATTTTCCGAGGCTCCCATATATCTAAAATAATATGAAAAAAATCTCAATTTTCTCTAATTTTTTCTATGAAAAAATTCGTTTATAGGTTATAATACTTCGAGTTGGAAACAGAGAGTTTGTAAGAGGTTTTCATGGAACGAAGTATTTTATTTGTTAGCGAAACACAGAGTTTTTTAGTTACAGCAATGATAAAAGCTTTAAAAGAAGCTCGTTTCGATGTCTCGACGGCCGAGCCTGATATGGTCGAAATTTCCCTCATTCAGAATATCCCTGACATTTACATCGTTTATCTCGAAGGCGACTTGAACAAATTCAACGGAACTCTCAAATATCTTAAGAAGCTTGTTACCGAAGACGGAAGGGACAGGGTTCTTTACTTAATCGGAAATCCAATGGAAATCGAGGCCGCTTACGAGGTTTTCCCAAAAACCTTGGTTTCTGCTTCCTTCAGCAGGCCTGTCAACATTCAGGAGGTTATCCAAAAGCTCAATATCTTAATTACGAGTGAGGCTGGCGGAACTCCGGGACGCAAAAAAATTCTCGTTGTTGACGATGACAGTGTTATGCTCAGAACGATGAAAATCTGGCTTTCCAAAAAATACGACGCTTATATGGCAAATTCCGGCCTTAACGCATTGCAGTTTTTGTCAAACAATCATGTTGATTTAATTCTGCTTGATTACGAAATGCCGGTTGCTTCGGGACTTCAGATTTTTGAAATGCTCAAGCATGATGCTAATCTTTGCAATATTCCTGTTATCTTCCTTACTTCAAAGGACGACAAAGAGACGGTAATGAAGGTCTTGGCGGCAGGTCCGGAAAAATACATGCTAAAATCTACAGAACCAGACTTGCTTTTAAAGACGGTTGACGACTTCTTCAAGGGAAAATAATGTCTGCAAAGGAATTCGGTTCATTTTTCTTTCTTCAAGACAAAAGACATCGCCTGACGATTCCGCTTTCGACGCTTATCTGTTTTATTCTGTTGCTTTTAATCGAGCATGTGGGAGCTGGAGACAAAATCGACTTGACCTTTCACGGCTGGATAGTCCACAAAATCCGTGTTTACATTCAGATTGTGCCTGTAATGCTTCTTACATCCCTTTCAGGCTATGCCGTCGGCTCTCTTGTAGTGCTTCTTTTTTTCTGTACCGAAACCTTTTTAAATCATGTTTTCCCATATCATACCTTCGTGCTTCTTCTTGCCTCGCTGATTTCAAATTTTCCGATTATGAGGCACTGGTACAAAAGTCCCTGGAAATCCTTCGTTACGGTTCTGCTTTTTGCGCTTGTCTTGGGAAATGGCTGGAATATCCTTCTTGCGGTTCTCGAAGACCGTGGAATTACACTTAACGCAGAAGTCTTTCATTTTATTGTTGCCCTTCCGTCATCGGCAGTTGTTTCTGCTTTTTGCTTTGCTTATTTCAATTATTTTCCGGAAAAAATCAAAAATCTGTTTTTTGCAAGCAATTATGAGTCCGAAGAATACATAAAGCTTCGCTCTGAGCTTTTAAAACAAAAGGGCGGTAGAATCCGTACAAAGCTTTTAGCACTCATTCTTTCTGTCTCAATTATCCTTATTGTTGCTTGCTTTGGCTTTGCGGACGGTCTTCTTTCAGAATTTAAAAATGTAAGCGAATGGCAGCAAATCGTTTTCGCGACACGACTTGTAATTTTGATGATGATTATCGCAACTCCGGTAATTTTTATTTCCTTTGCATACACGAATCTTTCAATTTCTCATCCATTGCAGCTTTTGGCGAAGGCGGTCGAAGACTCAAATATATGCAATTTAACCGAGCATACGAGAAATGTTCCCCGCCTTGACATAAAATCCTTAAATCTGAATACCTCTGGTGAAATCGGAATCCTTTACAAGCGGCTTGTAGAAATGGTTTCGACGACTGAAAGCTACATCAAAAATCTTGAACGAAGTCAGCTTTTGGAAACTCAGCTGGCAACTGCGAAGGCTGCGAGTAAGGCAAAATCCGAGTTTTTGTCAAATATGTCTCACGAAATCAGAACGCCGATTAACGCCGTTTTGGGCTTGAACGAAATGATTATCCGTGAAAGCAGGGACGCTGTTATTTCAAATTATGCCCATGACATCGAAAGCGCGGGAAAAAGTCTTTTGAATATCGTAAATGATATTCTTGATTTTTCAAAAATTGAGGCAGGAAAACTTGAAATCATTCAGACAAATTATAATTTGAGCTCTACTATAAACAATGTTGTGAATATGATTTCAAAGCGGGCAGAAAACAAAAATCTTAAATTCAATGTTGAGGTAGACCCGACTTGCCCGAATCTTCTTTATGGAGATGATGTGCGAATCAGTCAGTGCTGCATAAATGTTCTTACGAACGCCGTAAAATACACGAATGAAGGAAGTGTTACCCTTTCTATCGCAAGCAAAAAAATCGACTATTCTCATGTTATGCTTACGGTTCATGTCATTGACACGGGAATTGGTATTAAAGACAAGGACATTCCGAAACTTTTTACGGCTTTCCAGCGTATCGAAGAAGAGCGAAACCGAACTATCGAAGGAACAGGTCTTGGCCTTAACATTGTTCAGAGCCTTTTAAATCTGATGAATTCCCGTCTTGAGGTTGTCAGCGTTTACGGCGAAGGAAGTGATTTCTATTTTTCTGTGCTTCAGGGGGTCATTGACTGGGAGCCAATCGGAAATTTTGAGGAGACCTACAAAAAGTCTCTGGAAAATGCCGAAGTTTATCAGGAGCTTTTTAAAGCGCCTGATGCGCGAATTCTAGTCGTTGATGACACTGAATTAAATCTTACTGTCGTAAAAGGACTTTTAAAGCAGACTGAGATTCAGATTGACACAGTTCTTTCTGGCTATGAGGCGCTCGATGCTCTAAAAGAAAAGCATTACGACATAGTTTTCCTTGACCACCGAATGCCCGGAATGGACGGCGTTCAGACTTTCGAGAAAATGCTGACACTGGAAGAAAATAAAAGCAAAGGGGTTCCAGTCATAGCTCTTACGGCAAATGCTGTCGCCGGCGCAAAGGAAATGTTCCTTTCAAAGGGCTTCTCGGATTATATGACAAAGCCGATTGAAGGCAAAAAGCTTGAGGCGATGATTCTTCAGTATCTCCCGAAGAATTTGGTGATTCATATTGACGCAAGTGAAGTCGTAGAAGAAATGGCCGTTCTGGAGGATGTCGACGCCGAAAGTGAGTCAGACAACAAGTTTGCGAAAATTACCGGCATAAATCTTTCTGATGCGCTCAAATATACTGGCGGCATTGAGGTCTTAGAGCCGACTTTAAAAGAATTTTATGCGGTTATTGACGAAAAATCTGCTTCTATTGAGCAATTTGTCGAGCAAAAGGACTGGAGAAATTACACGATTCTGGTTCACGCGCTAAAATCTTCTGCCCGCTTAATCGGGGCGGAAAAGCTTTCTGAAGATGCGAAATATCTTGAAAAGTGCGGAGATGAAGAAAATGAGGCGGAAATTCTTGCAAAGACTCCGTCACTTCTTGCGCTTTACCGCTCATACAAAGAGCATCTTGCTCCAATTTGTGATTTAAAAGAAGATGACTCAGATAAAGAAGAAATGTCTGCTGAGCAATACGAAGAGGCTGTAAAAAATATCGGTGAGTGTGTTCAAGCCTTTGATTATGACACTGCCGACCAGATTATCGCAATGATGGGCGATTACAAAATTCCAGAAAAAAAATGCGCCCACTTCGAGGAGTTGAAGCGGGCGGTAAATGCCGTTGATCACGACAAGATTTTGAACATCGTAAACAGCTAGGGAAACACTGATTAATTCAATAAAGAATTAATCAGTGTTCTCATTGAATGTAGCTAATTGTCCGTAACTCAGAGAGTTACGGCAATTTGACGGGAAGTACTGATTAATCGCGTCAAGTGTTAATCAGTACTTCCCTAGTTTTTGTCCTGCAGGATAAGGCTGCGGAGAGCTTCGACTGCGACGGTTATTGCCGCTTCTGTGTCGTGTGCCTGCTTGTTCGGCAAGCCTTTTTTCGCCCGCTCTTGATTTGCGACAACCAAAAAGCAGGAGCCAACACGGACTCTCAAAAATTGACCTGCAATAAAAAGCGCCGCACTTTCCATTTCGCTTGCAAGGCAGCCCATTCTAAGCCAGGCCTGCCATTTATTTTCAAGTTCGTAGCTTACAGGCATAATTTCCGGCTCGTGCTGGCCGAAAAATGAGTCTTTGCACTGTACGACACCCGTGTGATGAGGAATATTGAGCTTTTTTGCGGCCGACATGAGCGCATTTACGCAGTCAATGTTTGCCACCGCCGGATATTCAATCGGTGCGAACTCGCGGCTGGTGCCTTCCATACGAACCGCTCCCGTCGCAATTACAATGTCGCCGCCCATAACTTCTTCCTGCATTCCGCCACAGGTTCCGACACGAATAAAGGTGTGCGCACCGCATTTTACAAGCTCGTCAATTGCGATTGATGCCGAAGGTCCTCCGATTCCTGTTGATGTAACAGAGACCGGAACGCCTTCGAGGGTTCCTGTGTAAGTCGTGTATTCGCGAACATCTGCAACAAGACGGGCGTTTTCAAAATGTTCGGCGATTTTCGCGCATCTTTTTGGATCTCCTGGCAAAATTACATATTTTCCGATGTCGCCAGGGCCCACTCCTGTGTGATACTGCTTTCCAGAGCCTTCTGTGTAGTCAACCATAATTTCCCCCTTTGAAATGTTTTTTTTAGGGAACCTCGAAAAATTGCAATTTTTCGAGGTAACTTTGAAAATGCGATGTTTTAATTTCTGCTATTATCAGAAATTAAAACTCGTCGGGAACTTCGGAAAATCGCCGAAGGCGAGTTTTTCGAAGTTCCCTTTATTCAGCATATACACCCAAAATTCGCACATCCTCGGCGACAGTTTTGAGTTTATCTGCAAAATTTGAAATATATTCCGCCGGATTGTCAATCTCCGAACCGATTACGACATCGCTGTAGAACCAGTATTTCCATGGCTTACCTGCGATTGGACGGCTTTCGAGCCTGTTCATGCTTAAATTTGCTTCCTTAAAGATTCCCAGAGCGTCGTAAAGAGCGCCGGCTTCGTTTTTTGTCGTAAAGACGAAGCTTGCCATATTTGGTTTTTGCTCGCTCCACTGTTGGACTGGCTCTTCAAGATGATTTGCCGCAATCACTACAAAGCGAGTGTAATTGTTCTGTTCGTTCTGAATTCCTTCCTTGAGCACTTCAAGACCGTAGATTTTTGCGTTCCGGGCGTTACAGATTGCCGCATTTTCAATGCTTCCCTTTTCTGAAACAAGGCTTGCCGCAGTTGCTGTTGAAACTGTGTCCACAGCCTGCCATTTTTGAGTGTTCAGGAAAGATGAGCACTGAGCCAGTCCCTGCGGATGAGAGTAGACATTTTTGATTGTGTCTAAAGTTGCTCCTTTTACAGCCAGAAGTGAGTGCTGGATTCTTAAAGTGAGCGCTCCGACGATAGAAATGTCCTCGTAGCGGGTGAGGTTGTCGTAGTTATTGTAGACTGAGCCTGCCGTTGAATTTTCGATTGGAACCATTCCGTATTCGGCTTTTCCGTCTACGACGGCCTGGAAAATTTCATCGAATGAGTTGACTGTCTCGGCCTCGACGGAATCTTCAAAGAAATGCTCGATTGCCTGTTCTGCATAAGCGCCTTTTTTGCCTGAAAAAACGCAGATTGGCTTTTTGTGAGAGATTTTTTCTTCTTTTTTTGTAGATTCGGCTGATCGGATATGAGCGACTTCTTTTCCCATAACAGGAGCCAATGCTTCGATGTCACGCATGATTTTGTCAAACTGCTGAGGATAGAGAGCCTGTGCCGCATCAGAGAGAGCTTGCTCAGGGTGACAGTGGACTTCAACTATGATTCCGTCTGCTCCTGCCGCAATCGCCGCGATTGCCATCGGATGAATTTTGTCACGAACGCCCATAGCATGGCTTGGGTCTACGATGATTGGCAGGTGTGTCATGCTTCGAAGAACAGGAATTGCACTCAAGTCAAGGGTGTTTCGGGTTGCCTTTTCGTAAGTTCTGATTCCGCGCTCACACAAAATAACACGGTCAGTTCCAGAGGAAAGAAGGTACTCTGCGCTCATGAGCCATTCTTCGATTGTTGCAGAAAGACCTCGTTTTAAGATGACAGGCTTACCGAGAGCGCCGAGCCGTTTTAAAAGCTCGAAGTTCTGCATATTGCGCGCCCCGACCTGATAAACATCGACATAATCCTTCATTACAGGAATGTATTCAGATGCGACGATTTCCGTAACCACAGGAAGTCCGTATTTTTCTCCGGCTTCTTTCAGATATTTTAAGCCTTCTTCGCCCAAGCCCTGGAATGAATATGGAGAAGTGCGTGGCTTGTAGGCTCCGCCCCGAAGCATTGTAGCCCCGCTTGCCGCTACAGCCTTGGCCGCGTCGAGCATCTGCTGTCTGGACTCGACAGCACAGGGGCCTGCAATCGCAACAAGACGGCTTCCGCCAACTCGGATAATCTGACCGCGGTTATTTGGAACTTCTACGATAGTGTTTTCCGGCTTGAATTCACGGCTTGCCATTTTGTAAGGCTTGGAAATCGGAATGACCTTTTCAACTCCTGGCAAAACCTCGACTTCGCGAGTGTCCATTGCAAGTTTTCCGACAGCGGCGAGAACCGTGCTTTCTTCGCCCTTAACCTCGTTTATTTTAAAAGAATGAGTCGCTAAGACATTTTTGATATTGCTTTTTTCGCTTTCAGTTACGCCATTTTTTAATACAATAATCATAGTAAAGAAAGTATATCAGAAGCTGCGAAAAAATTGAAGAGAGAAGGTTTGAAGGAACTAAAGCGGCTAATTGTCGGAAAAGTTCAAAAAGTCGCATTTTTATTTCAAATCTGTTTGTATATAATATTTATATTCGCCATTTTGAGAGGAACAGAATGACGGGTCGTTATTTGTAATTTTGAAGAGGAACAAGATTTCAGGTGGCGTTTAAAAAAGGACATAACTGTCGTAAAGGCAGTGAAATATTTAAAAAGGGGGAAAATTATGAAAAAATTTTCTAAATTATTGGCAACCCTTTTCTCTTTACTATTCGTCTGTGTAGTAGGGGGGGGTACTTAACTAGCTGCTCTTCTGATGACGGAGGGGATTCAAGTCCGGAATTAAAGAGCGTAACTCTTTCTTCAAACGCTGTTGACAGCAAGGCTAAGCAAGGTTCTGAAATCACATTCACGGCTTCTGTCACAGATTCAAAAGTTTCTGGCGTAACTTACGCTTGGACTGTCACAGGCTCGGTAGTCACATCTGATTCAAAAGCAACAGCTGCTGATAGCTCGGAATCTACAATCAAACTTACAATCGCAACTAACGCGGCAGATTATTCAACAGTTACCGTAAAAGTCACGGCGAAAAAAGGTGACAAATCTGTTGACTCTAGCGATGTTGTCGTTACTGTTTCAAGCGAAGCACAAGAACCAGCTGAAGACCCAACGGAAGATGAATCCTCAACCGTAACCTACAAAGCCGAAGAAATCACAGAAGCAGAACTTAATGCAATGAGTCCTGTTCCTTCTGCTGGAACTTCTACAAAACTTGATGAAGGTTCATATTCAATCTGGGGTGGTAAAGGTTCTATAGTTACTGCGGCTTCTAAAATGGCTGTGCAGATTGATACTGGCAAAACAACACCAAAAGCAATCGTTTCTGCTACAAACATGTCAGGTTCAACAGCAATTGCTGTTCCTGTAGTTGGAGCAAATCTCTCTTCTATAATTGAAGGTGCAACTGGGGATAAAGCTCCGGTAAACTATGTGAAGGTTGCAACTCCTGCAGCAGGAAAGTATGCAATTACCTTGAATATTTCGACAGATGCTTCTACAAAAACTCTTGGAGCAGGTCTTTCTTACTGGATTTTGGCAACTGACGAAGCTGGTACAATCCTTGCCGTTAAGGACATTGGGGATATTGGAGGATCTGCTTCTTATACAACTGAAGATGTTGTTATTGGAAATGCTACCCTTGGTGAAACTGTATGTCTTGGTTTTGCCCGTGGTTCAGGTTCTGGCGGACTTAAGATTCACTCAATCACTCTTACACAAACAACAAAAGAAAGTCAGGCTGCTCCTCTTGTGGCAAATTTCACTGCTACTGCCTGTACAACAGCAGACCAGAATGACGGTACAATCACAATTTCTGATATTGCAGATGTAACAACTCTTGAATACAAACTTTCCACAGCGGATTCCTACACTTCTGTTTCTGCAAGCCCGATTACAGGCCTTTCAGACGGTACATATTTGTTCCGCTTCAAGGAAACAGACGACTACTCAGCATCTTCAACAGTGAGCGTTGTTGTTGAAAAATATGTTGATACAAGTATTGTATTTACTAAGTTTGATGCTGCTGATTTGTACGGCAATGCAACTGCTGATGTAACTATTACTGAAAATACAGCCGCAGCTGACGGAACATGGACTCTGGTTGCTGATAGTAGCAATAAGGCTCAGGTAAAAGCTGGTACATTTAAAACTTACGATTATGTTGAAGGTACCAGCGGTTACTCATGGACTAACCGTCTTTCATACAATAAGAAAACAGGTGTTGCTCTTAAACTTAAAGTAGGTGCAGGTGCAACAAAGATTCTTCGTGTTGACGGTGGTTCTGTAAAAGATCTTGCTTCAAATGCAAGTGGAAAATCTAACCTAACATTTACTGGAGCAGGGGAGGCTGTTGTATGGGAACCGTATGTAAGCTGTTCTACTACTTATGTAGAAGTAACAGGTGATGCTGACGGTTATGTTTCAATTACATCAACAGACACAACTAACGGTGCAAATATTTATGGTATTACAGTTGTTGAATCAAAACCTGCAACTCTTCCAGGCGCAGTTGAACATGAAACAAAATTGACAACAGCTGCAGTATATTCTGCACCTGTTATTTCTGACGGCTACACAGCAGTTGCTACTCAGGGCGAAACTCTGACTGCAACAGCTACTTTGACACAGCCGACAAAATCAACTTCTACACCTGTATATGCAGACGGTACTCTCGGAACTGTAACAGAAGGTACAGAAACTGTTGAAGAAAGTGCAGTAACATGGACAACTACTTTTGATGAAGAGGTATTAACACTGGGCACAGGATTGAGCCTTTCATTCGCTTCTTCTGCTACAGCTGCCGATGTTAATTATGTTCAAGCAGGTACATACTCTGTAACTGCAAGCTATACTGTTGGAACAACAAAATATACATCTGAGCCAATAAGCGTACTGGTTAAAGATGCAAGTGCAACCTATGTAACAGTAACATTCGATGCAAACGGCGGTACAGACGGATCAACAACAACTCAGGAAGTTGAAAGCGGGGCAGCTACTGCTCTTACAGCATTTGCTGCTCTTGGAATGACAGCACCTTCTGGAAAAGAATTTGACGGCTGGGCAACAGCAGCAGACGGCGAAGTAGTATACGAAGACGGTGCAGAAATCACTACAGATTCTGCTACTACTTTGTATGCTGTTTGGAAAGAGGTTTCTTATTCAGGTACTGTTACTGTCGCATATGATGCTGATTCACAACAATTTGCTGATACAGATATCATATCAGGTGCTGGATCACATCATAAAACTGGTATTTCTGTTACTTATGACGGTGTAACTTATACTACCGGATATAAGATGGAATCATCTAGCGCAATAACATTTATACTTCCGGCTAAAGCTGATGTATATTTTGTTGCAAATGGTGATAAGAAGTTGAAACTTGACTCTTCTACATCATGGGACGTTAATACTTTAATTGAAAATGTTGAAGCAGGTACTTATACGTTGACAAATGGTTCAGGTACAAATCAAACATCAGTTTGTGCAGTAGTAATTACTTATAAGTAATATTCTTTTACTCCCCCGCCGTGCGGAGACAATAGCAGGGCACCCAAAAAAAATCTCTGCCAACTGTGTAATCTGTGGTTCTCCGCACTTCTCACAGCTGGCAGGCCGTCACACGGATTATCCTAGTGGGGCGTTGCGGGGCGAGAAGCGACTTAATGCCGCCCCGCAGAGAGGGGAGCGCACGATGAAATGTGCGCGAGGGGAGAGACTTCTCCCCTATAAAATCTTCTTCGTAGTGCTTGCATTAATTCTGCATTACGCATTGTGAATCAATAAAAAAAATGGCTTTCCTCCCGTATGCCAGTACTTCGGGAAAGCCCGCCGAAGTGTCAGCCAAACCATTTCCTCTGGTAAGGTTGATTTCCCAACTTGAGACCTTCCTCGTCTTAAGCTGGGGCTTTGGCTTTTTTTGTTTAAATTGCGTTACAAACTGGTGACGCCTGAGTAAGCTCTTTGACTTCTTGTACGGAAAGACCCTCTGCCTCTGCGATTTGCTCATGGGTTCCAAGGTGCATTGCAAGCAGTTTTCGGGCGGACTCTAGTTTTGCCTGCTTAGTCATATCTTTTGCTATAGATATAGCGCGGCCTTCCGCTTCTTCAGCGACTGCCTGTTCCCATGTTATAAAATTCTGTCTCATCCGTGGATTCTCCTTTGCACGACTTACTTTTTCCTCAATGGATTTTGTAAATTCACTTGTTGCTTCTTCGCCGCGCAGAAATTTGAAGAAAGATTTCTCTTCGTCGGATTTCATTTTATCATATTCCCTCGCATTAAAAAAGACTTTAAAAGCTCGGTCATTCAGTTTTACGGATTCGTCCTGCTGGCAAACATTTTCGAAGAAATAAGCCGGAAGATTTTTACCGAACGGGTCATCTAGGCACAAAAAAATGATGTATGAATCCTTCAGTCGTGAATATTGCTCGCCCTTTGAAAGGTTATCCATATCAATGACACTTTGATAGTATCGCGAGCGCTTGGCAAGGCTTTTATTTATTGTTGTCTGCATCTCTACGTCGAAGATTTTGTTATCACCTTTTGTGTAGACATCAAAACGCACTGACTTTGAAGTAATCGACCCTTGCATTGTCCTTTCCGTCTCCGGGAATTCCAGGTGGTCAATCTTGATATGCAGCAAGAGCTCTAAAAGCTTACGGCAAAGCTCCTTGTCGCTTTCAAGAATTTTGCAAAACAAAAAGTTGTTGGCAAATGTCAGGTTTTCCCAGCTCTGGGATAAAGATTCCCGTGATTTTTCCATAAAAAACTCCTTCCCCGCACCCAATATGAGTAATGAGAAAAAAAGCGATTTTCGGCAATGAAGCTCGATAAAATTCTGTTATAATTTAGTAAAAATCGTTAGAAGTCGAAAAAAATGTTCACTAGAGGCAAAATTTGTCGAAATACCGCCTGCACGAGGCAGGCAAAAAGACAGAGAGAATTTTCGAACGAAAATTCTCGTACGAATCTTCAAAATCCAAGGAGGGATTTTGAAGTTCGGTATTTTCGGCAATCAGAGACAATAATTTTTTGTTATATTTAGGAAAAATCAGACACAAGGATGTGTCGGCAACGCCACTGCTTTTATTCCGTTCACTGTAATGCAAAAGTCGAAATTCGACTTGGCAGGGCAGGTCTTTTTTGCTTATTCGTACCTCATTTGGGCGAAATTGTAAAATAAAACTGGGTATGTTTTGTAGCCGCGCACATCTTTTCTTAAAAGAACTGTGTTGTTCGGGTCAGAGATGAAGACGGCAGGTGCGGACTTAGTAAGAATTTCCTGACAATATTTGTAGTATCTGATTCTCTTTGACTGATCGGTTTCAATCTCCGCTTTGTCAAAGGTTTCGTCGAAGGCTGCGTTATTGAATCTGGTGAAATTTCGTTTGTATGTTGAGTAGTATCTTCTTAAAACTTCGCTTGGTTCAAGCTTTCCGCCAAAAGCAATTACAGTCGCCTGATAGTCAAATTTTGTGTAAACCTGATCGAGCCAGGTCGTCCATTCTACTGTTTTGATTGTCGCACGGATTCCGATTTTCTCGAGCTGCTTTGCAATAATCTGCGCAGTGTCAACATGAATTTTGTAGTTTCCTGGAACGGTGATTTCCAAATCAAAGCCGTTTCCATAGCCTTGAGAGACGAGAAGATTTTTTGCGAGCGAAATGTCATTTTTGTAGATTTCTGAAAGCCTGTCGTTGTAATACTCACCTAAAATCGGTGAAAAATTGCTGTAAAGCTTAGTTCCGAAACCGCCCATTGCACCTTCAATAACCTCCTCCTTGTCTATTGCCATTGTAATTGCCTGACGGACGAGGGGGTTATCGAGAGGTTTTACCGAGTTATTTAAGCCCAAAACCTGAACCATATTCTGAGGGGCTGAAAAAAGCTGGAATTTTTTTTCGAGAGTTTTTGCGTTTTCTGCAGAAAGCATTTGCCCAATATCCAGCTGCCCTGTCTGCAATGCAGATAGAATCGCATTTTCGTCGCTCATCACAAGAATTTCGATTCTAGGTATTTTTGGAGCAAATTCTGTGTTCCAATATTCGTCATTTTTTTCGAGAACGACCTTTTGATGAAGCTGATATTCAACGAATTTGTAAGGGCCTGTTCCAATCGGGTGCTCTGCGTGATTCGTGTAGCCAACTGGTAAAATTGGGCAGATGTTGAGTGCCAGAAATCCACCGAGCTTGTTTTTTGTCTTGATGATAAAGGTTTTTTCGTCTGGAGCTGAAATTGAGTCGATTGAGCGTGCCATCATATCAGACTTGACGGGGGCGCCGTTTAAGCCGGCAAGATTTTCGTAAGTGTAGAGGCAATCAGCACTTGAAAAAGGTTCTCCGTTGTGAAATTTTACGCCTTGGCGCAAATGAAATGTGTAAGTGAGTTTGTCGTCTGAAATTTCATAAGAGGTGCAGAGGGCAGGGTGAATTTTTCCGCGCTCGTCAAAAGAGAAAAGTCCGTCAAAAATATTATAGTAAATTGCCGCAGTGTCGGCCGCTGCTGACTCCCAGGGGAAAAAAGAATCCGGCTCAGAGGAAACATTCATCTTGAGGACATTTTTTGAAGATGTTACATTGCAAGAAGATAAAAAGGCAAGAATAAAACAAGAAACTGAAAATAAAATTGATTTTTTCATATTAGAAGATTCTAGCACAAAGACGATGTTTTGTCAGTAATAGGGCTGTTGGGACAGCCCCTAAAGCAAGGCGAGAATCTTATGCCAATAATTTTACTCTTGACTTGTGACTTCTTTGTAGAACTCGCAGAAATCTGTTCGCTTGTCTTTTGTGAACTGGATTGCAGTGCGCGGGTGCTGGTTTAGAACGCCTGTCATAAGATATTGCAAATCGTAGCCCCAGACGACTCCGGAAGCCTTCATCGGGTTCATTTTTTCTTCGATGAATTTTAGGACAGGGAAGAGATTGTATTTTGGATTTCGCAAAAAGCCGAGCAAAAGCTCCATAGCACAGTTTCCGGCTCCTCGTCCCATGGCTCCATAAGTTGCGTCGAGATAGTCAACTGCATCTCCGCAGGCTTCGATTGTGTTTGCGAAAGCGAGCTTCTGGTTGTCGTGAGCGTGAATGCCAAGCTTTTTGCCGTATTTTGCGGCGAATTCACCGTAAAGGTCTGCGATTCGGGCAATCTGCTCAGGATAAAGGGCACCGTAGCTGTCAACGATGTAGATTACATCTGCAGGAGATTTACCGATTAAGTCGAGGGCTACTTTAAGGTCAGATTCCTGAGAATTTGAGATTGCCATAATATTGCAAGAAACTTCGTAACCCTTCTTTTTTGCGTCCTCAATCATATCGATAGCGCCTGGCATTTGGTGAAGATATGTTGCGACACGAACCAAATCTACAGGGCTGTTTGCTTTCTCCTGAATGTCGGCCTTGTAGTTACATCTGCCGACATCTGCCATAATCGCGATTTTAAGGTCTGTGTCGTTTTCACCGACAACAGAGCGGATAAAATCATCGCTTGAGAATTTGCAAGGACCAAATTTTTCAACATCGAACATTTCTTTGTCGGCGCGATAGCCGAATTCCATATAATCAACGCCAGCTTTTAAATTTGCCTCGTAAAGTGCCTTTTCAAATCCTTCAGGAAAGAAAAAATCATTGACCAAACCACCGTCTCGAAGGGTTGCATCAACCACCTTAATGCTTGGCCTAAAATCCATCAACTTAGAAAGTTCTTTCATTTTTAACTCCAATGTATGACATTTCTATACATAGTATCAAAAATAAGGAGATTTGAGAATATGATTTGAGAAGTTTTCTAAGGAAACACTGATTAATTCGATAGCGAATTAATCAGTGTTCTCTTTGAATGTTGCTAACTGTCCGTAACTCTTTTGGCAAAGCCAATTGAGAGTTACGGCAGTTTGACGGGAAGTGCTGATTAATCGCTTCAAGTGTTAATCAGCACTTCCCTAAGATAAAAGTTCCCAGTTACATCTGACAGGCTCAGAAACGGCGTCTTCGTGCAGATGAAGACCGTTACCGAGGCAGTTTTTCCATTTTTTACAGCCTTTGCATTTGCCGACCTTTGTCCAGCTTCTGTCCCTCATATTCTGGTATCGTTCGTTCCAGAGTCGCATAAATTCAAAATTTTCTTCGTAGATATTTCCTTGGATAAAAGCTTTTGCGCGCACGGAAAGACAGGCAGAAACGCTTCCGTCACACATTACGCTTCCTACATTTACGCCACCCCGACAGAAAAAGAAAAAATCCCGTACTTTAAGCTCATAATCTCCCAAATATCCTTCGCATGAATAGTTTAAGTGAATTGATTTTCCGTCAATGGTTTTGTATTTCCGGGTTTCGGCGATAAAATCCATCAAAGAGCGATATTCTTCGTTTGTAAGCGCGAGATTGTTTTTTGAAGCCCGGCCTTCTGGAAAAATTGAAAAAATCCGCCAGTTTTTCACTCCAAGAGAAATCAGATAGTCACGAAAGTCCCGTAAAATCGAAAGATTTCCCCCGTGAACGCAGGTGATTACATCGAAAGCAAGGCGAGAGGGAAACTGCTTTTGAAAGTCAAGTGTCATCTTGATTGCTTCACTCACTTTTTCAAAGGAATGTTTGTTTTGACGCAGATGATTGTGTTCTTCTGCAAAGCCGTCGATGCTAAAGCTGAGAGAAGAAAGTCCCGCATTTAAAAGAGAAACGAAACGCTGTGGTGTGAGTGCGAGTGCGTTCGTAACGATTCCCCAGCGAAAGCCCCTTTTTTTAATTTCCTTTCCCGCATCTTCTAAATCTGAGCGCAAAAGTGGCTCTCCACCTGTAATGCAGACCGTCAGATTTTTGTAAGGATTGTTCGCCTTTATGTCGTCAAGAACGCGAACGAAATCTTTTACCGGCATATCGGAAATTCCGCTTGTTTTAAGGCAGTCGCTTCCGCAATGAAGGCAGCTGAGGTTGCAGCGAAGCGTACATTCCCAAAAAAGATAGCGCAACTCGTGCTTTTTTATTTCCTTGTTGCGGTAAAGGCGGAAAATCGCTTGCTTAACAAGAAGATTTTTCATTTTATTCGGCAGATTCAAGTGTTATCTTCGGATTGTAATCATCATTAAGGGTTACATCTCTTGTATATTGTTTGAATTTTCCATTTTTCTCGCCGTCGATGTCATTGAAGGTCAGGGTGTATGTCCCTTCTGTAAGTTCTCTGAATTCAAACCAGCCGTCAGAATCTGTCAGAGTGATTTTATCATTGTCACTGCCAGTTTTTGAAATGGCAACTGCAATTCCCTTGATTGCGGTCTCTGTTCCGTTTATTTTGCCCGTGACAGTGCCGTAAATATCGAATTCATAATCATCTTCAATCATGCCGTAGCAAGATGTGAGCGTTCCGATTCCGAGTATTGTGCAGATTGTCGTGACAATGCGTTTCCAAGTCCAGTGAATTTTATCTTTCATATTAGTACCCCCAGCAAAGCCCGATTCTTGGGACAATGTTAATTCCGTTCAGGATATTTTTGTATTTGAGTTCTTTGCTTCCATAATCTGATGATGAATCGTTTGTCCTTGAAACTTCAACTGAGCCGTGACCGGCAAAAACTGTCGAAATGTCAAGGGCAGAAAAAAGGCCGAGACGCTCAGTTAATTTTACAAGAAAAATTCCGTCAAAGCCAGAAGTAAAATTAAATTCTTCCAGCCTGTAATTCATTTCGTCTGAAATATTCGCAACCTTGTATTTTGTTTCGAGGTCAAGAATCCTTAAATCCAAGCCAACAAAGCCGTGAAATGCAAGAATGATTTTTTTGTTTTTTACAGGAGCGAATCCTAATCCAAATTTTCCAGAAATCAAAAATCCCTCAAAAAAATCTGATGATAAATCTGGAATTTTCGCAAAATCTGCTCCTGTTCCAACTCCAAACAAAAGAGCAAGCCCGTTTTCGCGAAAAATCAGTTTGTTCCAGTTTAAGCACCCGCCTAAATATGAGGCCTTAAAATTAGAATCTAAATCAAGATATTTCCTTGAAAGGGAATTCGTTTTGTTTAAAGTGCGGGCCTCAATCGGAAAAGAAAAATGAATCGTGTGAACTCGTGTGCTTTCAGCAAAAAGAGAAAACGCAGACAGAAATAAAAACAAAAAGAATATTTTTTTCATAAACTCACTCAAGGCCGCTTTCTGTTCTGAAACCTTTATTTGAATTATAAGAAAATTCTTAGATATTTGTAAAGAGATTTTTTGCCAGAGTCTTCGCTTTGCTTAGGGCAAGTGCGGATCGAAATGCCAGTCCTGCTTGATTTTTTCGCCGTTAAGGATTGCCTGTGTCAGAACGCCTTTTTTGTAGACCAGCTTTAGTGAAAAGAATGGAGCCTTTTCTTTTAAGAGCCTAAAAAAGATTTTGTCTCCTTCCCAAAGCTCAAGGTCGTCTATTTTGTCGATTGGATACCATTCGAGCTTTCCTTCGTTGCAGTCGATTATGTCACCGAAAAATTCCGTTGCTGTAAAAAGATGCATATATTCGGCTTCGTCATCGTCCGAAACAAAGGTTACGATTCCACGAAACTGATATTTTGTGAGAGTCAGGCCTGTTTCTTCTTTTACTTCGCGCAAAAGGCAGTCTTCCGGGCTTTCTTTGCCTTCAAAATGTCCGCCGACACCAATCCATTTGTCGTGATTTATGTCGTTCTTTTTGGTGACTCGGTGAAGCATTAAGTAGCATCCGTCTTTTTCGATGTAACAGAGCGTTGTGAGGGGTGATTTCATTTTTATTTATCCAGAATAGTGATTTCTACACGGCGGTTTTTTGCCATTCCTTCCTTGGTGGCGTTAGAGGCGATTGGGACTCGTGCGCCGAAGCCCTGCGTGTAAATGTGATATTTGTCACGGACTCCTGTCTTAATCATATAATTTGCGACAGAATCCGCGCGCTCCTCACTTAAAATCTGGCAGCTTTCGGCTGTTCCGGAAAGTGCCGTGTGACCTGAAATTAAAAGGTCGTTAGGGTAATTCTCGATGATTTTTGCGATTTTGTCGATTTTTTGCTTTTCGCTTTCCAAAAGCTCTGCTGAATTCGGCTTAAACTGAATGTTTTCGACAGAAATTGTAAGGCCTTTTTCGCTTTTTGTGACAGAAACATCCTGCAGGTCCAAATCCTTGACCTTTTCGAGAACTTCCGCCAAAACCGCTTCTGTGGCTGTCCGCTCAAATTCTGTTACTTCGGCATGGGCTTTTCCCTGAAAATCGTACTGATTTCCGAGATATGTTTCCATAATGATTCTGAAATCTTCAGTGTAGTGGTCAATCTGACCTTTTTCGTTGTCCCACCAGATTGTCTGATTTGAATATCCCATTGTTGTTACAGGAAAATCGTCGATGTAGTTGTAAAAATTTTCGGGAATCGGCGCTTCAAAAGAAAGGGAGTATTTTGCTGAAAGCACCTGAAATGTCTTCTTTTCGTGCTTTGAGTCCGATGAAACGCCTTCTTCATCACGAAGATAAGTGTAGGTCGCTGTGAAAGGCACTTTAAAGGGCTCGTCGTTGGCAAAGGTTCTTCGCAAATCGTGAGCTTCATGTCCGTTTGCAGTCCAGGAGTCGCCGGGCTTTACGGCTTTTTCAGGGAATGTCGGCACATCGCGCACTACGGGCATAAAATATTCATTTGAGATTTCGTAAATTCCCCTCTCGCTTCGCCAGTATTTGCTTTCGTATTCTTCGCCGTAAGTCAGGGTGCCTGTGTTTGAGGCAGATTTTGAATTTTCCATGGTGGTAAAAGTCGCTTCGTTAAGACCTCGGTTGTTTTTGTCTACCTCGCTTATATGAGCTGAAACACGGTTTATTATTTCTGCCGTGTGATTTAGCCGTCCGTTCACTTTTACTGTTTCGTTTACGGTAGAAAGAACCCGGTAGTTGTCGCCGGCCTTGTATTTGAAACGCAAAAGTTTTTCGCCTGATTGAGAAAAAGCTTGAAAAACTGTGAGAAAACCGAATGTCAAAAAAATAAAAAATCTGTGCAAATTACAATTACGCATTTTTAAAATACTTGCTTTCCGCCAAAAAAGGTCGCATGAACCTTTCCTATGAGTTTTTTTCCTTCGAGTGGAGTTGATTTTCCCTTGCTCTGGAAATTTTCACTGTTTACAATCCATTCTTCATCTGGATTTACGAGGACTAAATCTGCATTGTAGCCGATTTTCAGCCGTCCGGCCTGCAGACGAAGCAGCTTTGCCGGATTTTCGCTCATCAGCCGTGAAAGCCGTGAAAGTGAAAAATCCTCTTTTTTGACGAGAACTGTGTTGCAGACTGCGAATGCCGTTTCGATTCCAGAAAAGCCGGGGCTGCCCTTTGCCTTGTCTTCCTGCGTGTGAGGCGCATGGTCTGTCGCTATTGCGTCAGCCGTTCCGTCACGAAGGGCTTCGATAAGGGCGCGCCTGTCGTCATCGCTTCTGAGCGGCGGATTTACAAGTGCGCGGATGTTCGGGCTGTCCGTTCCGACAAGCCCTAAGTGATGAGGAGTGACCTCGACCGTACAATTAAAGCCGCTGTTGGGGGCCCCGTTTGCGATTTCTTCTTTTGCACGACGAACTGCGTCCATGCTTGCTTTTGTCGAGCAATGGCAGATATGAACATGGCAGCCGGCATTTTTTGCTATTTCGATGTTTCTGATTGTAGCCGTGTCCTCTGCGAGGGCAAGCAAAGAATTTGCCTTTGTTAAATTTCCGTCGATTTCAAACTGAATTGCCTTTGGCACATTCGGCGTTTCGACATTCACTTTTCCGGCAGGAATTCCGTACTGTGCCATAAAACCAAGTGCCCGCTCCCTGTAAGGACGGGCAGCCTGCGCCAGGGATGGATCTTCACAATGGCAGCTTACGATTATATTTTTTTCTGCGGCTTTTTTCATTCCTTCGAGCATAACGGCGGCGGAGCTTACATCATGGCCGTCTTCTGAAATTACCGGGAATTCATTTGCGGTGAGCTTTGAAATTTCGTTTGTATCGTTCCCCTCAAAATTCTTTGTAATGCTTATGGTTTGAAATACCCGTGCAAGCCCTTTTGAGTGAGCTTCTTCCATTATTTTTTTTGCAAGTGCCTTGTCTGAAACTACCGGATTTGTATTTGGCATAAGAACTACCGTTCCGTACCCGCCGGCTACGGCTGCATGAAGACCTGAATCCAAATCTTCTTTTTGAGTTTGCCCCGGATAGCGAAAGTGAACATGCATATCGATGAAGGACGGCATTAAGGTAAGTCCTTTTGCGTCATAAAATTCCGGCTCAGAACAAGAGTCGATGTCTGAAAGAATCGCTGCGGCACATTGAAGCGCATTTTTTGCAGTTTTACATTCACCAATCAAAATTGCCCTGATTTTTCCGTCAACGACTACAAGGGAACCAGGCGTGTTTAGCTTTGAATCAACAAGAATCGCATTGTAGATAACTAAGATAGAAGATTTGCTCATAAAAAATATTATAACACAAAAACCTATAAATGTGGTATAATTTGCCAATGTTTATTTTTGAACTTATGAGTGATGGCGGGCCTGGAAGTCTTCAGATTCGGCAGCATATTCTGAATTTTCTCCTTACGAACGAGCATAAATGCGTTTCTCTTGTTTCCAGATTTTTAAAAAACGATACGAAAATCGTCTATATAATTGATGAACGAAACATAATATGGGGCGTGCTGTCAATTTCATCTGGCGGACAGATTTTACACTGTCTTGAAAGCGACTCAATTCTTCCGATTGTCGAAGAATATTTTGCAATGAATGGCCCTCAAAAACTTTTCAGCATTATCGGCGAGCAAAAATATACCGACGCAATCGCAAAAATCTTCCTAAAGCGGTTTGGCACAGTTCCTAAAGCGCAAACAGAATATGCCCTTATGGAATTCAACGAGGCTTTTACCTTCGAAAAAAATGACCCCAAAAAGCGGGCTTTTCTTTCAAGTTGTGAGGTTTTCGATTGTAAGGACTCAGATTTTGACGCAATTTTTCCGATTCAAAAGGCTTATGAGCTTGAAGAAGTCCTCGTAGATAAAAGCAAATTCAACGAAAAAAACACTAGAATCTTGCTTCGCAGGAACATTCAAAGCGGCGAGGTTTTTGCCGTCAGACACAGCGGTAAAATCGTTGGAAAGGCTTCTATCAATGCGAGGGGGCAGAATTGCATTCAGCTGGGAGGAATCTTTACAGAGATGGGATTCAGGAATCATGGGATTGCGACTCACCTGGTAAAAACGCTGACAGAACGATTTAAAAGCGAAGGAAAAACTATCGTTCTTTTTGTTAAAAAAACAAATATGACCGCAATCAATGTCTATAAAAACTGCGGTTTTATGCCCTTCAACGACTACAAAATTATGTATTATTAGCCTATGAATGATTTTAATTTTTGCCCGTCCTGTGGCTCGAAAAATATAAAAAATGTGAACATGCGAAAATGGCTCTGCTCAGAATGTGGCTTTGACCTCTACAACAATGTCGCCGCGGCTGTCGGGCTTGTCATAAAAAATGGTGAGGGCAAAATCCTGCTTGAAAAACGCGGGAAAGAACCGCGGAAAGGTTTTCTTGCTTTTCCAGGCGGCTTTGTAGACCCAGATGAAAGCGCGGAAGAAGCGTGTATCCGCGAATGTCGTGAAGAAATCGGCGTTGAGCCAGTTTCATTAAAATACATAGCGTCTTTTCCCAACACTTACGACTACAAAAATATCAGATATAAAACCTGTGATATTTTCTTTGAGGCAGTTTTGCCCGAAAATGCAAAATTAAAGGCTCAAGAAGGCGAGGTTGACGGCTTTGAGGAAGTTTTAATCCGAAACGAAGAGGACTTGGCTTCAGTTCCGCTTGCCTTTGAAAGCGCACGAAAAACCCTAAAACTTTGGATAAATTTATGACAATCGAACAAATCCTTTATTTTTCTATGCTGGCCCTTTCTCTTTTCTCTTACATTGTGATTTTATGCACGATTCCTTTTCGACGGAAAAAAATCTTGCGTGAGGCGGGAAAGCTGATTCTTCCGCTTAATGTAAAGTCTTCAAAAAAATGGATTGCAATCGCTGTGGCGGCATTTATCCTTCTTCTTGTCGTTCCTTTGCGAAATTACAGCTGGTTTGTAAATATTGTTTTGCTTTTAACAGCCCTTGTCGCAACAGAAATTTCTGCGCGCGAAGCCTCTGGAAGCGGTAAAGGCGGAATCTATGAAAAAATGCTTATTTCTGGAACCAGTGCCGTTTATTGGAGCGAGGTTTATTCTCTTCCGACCCTTTCTTACGAAAATGATGAAGAGACAACCCAGGTAGATTTTAAGACTCTTCGTGTACTGATGAATGACGGACGGGAAAATCTGATTTTATTTTCAAGCGAAGAAGAAAGAAAACTTGCCCTTGAGACAATTTTAAAGCTTGTGCCGAGATTAAAAGTATAGGGAACGACAACGATTGTTCTCAATCCCTATGGCAAAAAAAAAGACAAAAAGCCTTACACGCTCTTTGTCTTTCAAAATCATGGAGACCGAAAAATCGCGGCTTGCATTTCACAGCTACAAGCAACTTTTTCTTAAGTACAGGGTGTCTGGATGTTGTGTTCAAAAAGAACACATCCTGTACTGCACGGTACAATATAAATTTCGGTGAAAAAACAATTAAACTTTAGAGAATTTTTTTTTAATCTGTGGTAGAATCATAGCTCGTAAGGAATTTTAAAATGCTAAATGTAGATACTATTAAAAACGGACTTGTAATTGACCACATTAAGGCGGGCTTTGGTCCTCAGATTTTTCACTTTTTGGGCTTGGATAAGGCGGATTTTTCATGCGCGCTCATTATGAATGTAGCTTCAAAAAAATCCGGAAAAAAAGACATTATCAAAATCGACAACATCATAAACATTGACTACTCTGTTTTGGGCTTTATTGACCCGAATATTTCCATAAATGTCATTAAGGACGAAAAAATAGTCCGCAAAATCAAGATGGAGCTGCCCGAAAAGGTTGACAATGTTATCAGATGCAAAAACCCGCGCTGCATTACTGTCACCGAAGGCTATGTGCCTCCGTCATTTAAGCTGGTGAACCGCGAAAAGTCTCAGTACGCATGCCAATATTGCGATGCGCTCTACAGCGCAGGCTCTATCGACTAAAAAAAGATTAATCCCAAAATTCCGAGCGGAATCAGGTAAAGGGCGAACCATTCAAGCTTTCCTTTTTTGATAAGCTTCATAAGGAGTGAGAGCGAAAGGTAGCCCCAGGCAAAAGAGGCGAGACAGCCGCACAAAACTGGAAGAAGTCCAATCTGTGACGAAACTTCGCCTAAATCCTTTGCTTCGAGGACAAATGCTCCCAAAATCGCTGGAATCGAAACGATGAATGAAAATTCGCCGGCGGCTTCACGGTTGACTGAGCAAAGCTGAGCGCCGGCAATCGTTGAGCCTGAGCGGCTGACTCCTGGTAAAGTTCCGACACCCTGCATAAAGCCGATGAAAAGCGCTTGCAGGATGGAAATGCCTTTTGCCGGAAGCTGTTCCGCCTGGGACTCGATATTACGCGCTCTTTGTCTTTTTTCCCATTTTGCGCTAAAAATCAACAGAAGGGCGGTGAACAAAAAGCCCGCGCAAGTGACTTTAATCGGCAGGTCTGGAATAAATTTGCTTGTGACGATTCCAATTATTCCTGTTACCAAGGTCGCAAAAATAACTGCGAGAATTGTTTTTCTGCCTCTCTCATCCGAGCCTGTTAAGAGGTCGGCTTCAGCTGAGAGAGGGGGCGTTGCAGGGGTGCCTATCTCCCTTTTTAAAATCCATCTGAATAAAATAAGGAAAAGACGCGCGATTTTTTTTCTGAAATAGAGGACGACGGCTAAAAGCGTTGCCAAATGAAGCATGACATCGAACAAGAGAGGCACTTCATTTAGCCCAAAAAGATGCTGCGCGACAGCCAAGTGACCGCTTGAAGAAATTGGCAAAAACTCCGCGATTCCCTGCAAAACGCCCAAAATTATCGCCTGAAAAATAGACATAAAAATCCTCCCAAAAACTTAGAAAGAGTACCACAGATTTTGAAAAATTAAAATGGGGGGCTTAAGGCAATGACTCATACTTTGAATGTTGCGAACTGTCCCTAACTTTTCATATTTTGATTTTCACTTTATAATGAAATTATGTTGCTTGGAATTCGCAGGATTTTTCTTTTTTCGATTCTATCATTTTTCTTTTTTAATCTTTACGCACAGGAAGAGCCAAAGCAGGAAGAACCGAAGTTTAACGCAATTTATTTTCTGCGAGATTTGCTTGATGACAAATATCCTGTCAGAATTGATTTCGGGGCTGAGCCTCACCGACACGGAAGTATGGTTTTTGCTTCTGTTGACTATGACTGGTCAGATGGCTTTGCACAAAGATTTCGCATTGAATATGACCACTACACGACATCAACCACAACAACTTCCTCGCTTGCAAAGGAGGAGGTCCGCTCAATTACAGTGACGCCGTTTCCGTTAGTGCTTTTTTATGGGGACAGCAGCATAGACGCAAAAAGCCGTTTTACACAGTTTCAAATTGGAATTTACTACCGGTATTCAGTCTTAAAGGGTGACACAGGCGCTTTTTTTTCACTTGAAAACAATACGGACACGCGTTCTTTTTTTCAGCTTGACAGCGATGTTACGAGCGAAACAATCTCTGGATTTTTACTCAACGGCTCAATTCAAAAATATCACATAATCGGGCCGGCTCTCGGCTATTCTTTGAATGTTCCCCTTCATAAATATATTTCTGCTACATTTGAAGGTTTTTTTGTTCCAGCGTTTATAGTATCAATGCAGGTTGATTCAGACACAACATATTATTTAAACGAGGGGCAGACTGTATATTCTGACGGCTCGACAGAATATCGCTCTCTTTCTTTTCCGCTTGTTCAGCAGACAATCGCAATTGATTTTTTCAGATATGTGAGGCTAAAGGCTCTTATGAGTTATCAGCACCTTGATTTGCGTGCAATCGGCTCTGGAGACGATGACATTGAAAGCTATTCGCTTCACACGATAACTCTTCGCTATGGCGGGGAAATATTAAAGCCCAGTAAAAATACGCGAAAAAAATCTGCGCATCTCTGGGCTGGTCTTTATTACGAAATGTCCTGGAACAAAAGCTATATTCAGGATTATTATACTTCCGAATACACAGGAAAATGGGTTCTGTGCTTCGGAAAATAACAACAGCAGGCTCAAGGCGACTTTAAACCTTGAATTGGTCGATTTGTCCGCCGATTTCAGAAATTGAGCCCTGCAGCTGATTTGCGATAATTCTTAAAGTTTCGCCTGTTTCGTTAATTTTTTGCGCTCCGATACTCATCTCTTTCATACTGTCCTGCATTACGCCAGTGGCATCCTGCAAATTGCGCACTTCTTCGAGTATGGCTTTGTTTCCTTCGGCCATTTCCTGACCCGCCGTTTTTACTTCGAGAGTTGAGTCGTTCATCGCGTGAAGAACCTGATTTATCTGCTGACTGCCCTCGTTCTGCTCTTCCATTGCGGCCTTAATCTGGCGCACAAGTTCGTCAGTTTCTTTGATTTTGTTTGTCACAGAGCCGAATGCTTCGCTTGACTGGATGCTTGCGTGAACGACGCCTGAAATTGAGTTCTGGATGTTTGTAAGCTGCTCCCCGATTGTTTTTGACTGAAGGCCGCTCGTTTCTGAGAGCTTTCGAATTTCGTCAGCGACGACGGCAAAGCCCTTTCCCGCTTCTCCTGCGTGAGCCGCCTCAATAGCCGCGTTCATAGCGAGAAGATTTGTCTGCTCAGCGATTGCGGCAATGGCGACATTTGCTTCCTGTAATGTTTCGCTCTGGTTTTTTATCTGCTCGATTTTTTCGTTTACCTCATGCTGTAGTTGAGCACCGTTCTGGGCGCTTGAATTAAGCTCGTTGAATGAAGCGGACATTTTTTCCATTGAGGCGTTTACCGAACGGATGTTTCCAATCATTTCTTCAACCGCCGCGCTCGCCTCGCTAACTCCTGAGCTTTGCTTTTCAATCATTTTTTCCAGGGAGTCAATGTTTGAGGCAATCTCGTTTACGGCACCCGCCGTTTCGTGAACGGAATTTGACTGGTTAGTAATTTGAGAGTGAACCGACTCGATGTTTGCCAAAATCTCAGTGATTGAGGACGCAGTTTCTTCTGTGCTTGACTGCAGGTCTGTTCCTGCTCCCCCAAGTTTTTCTTTTGAGTCTTTTATTTGGGAAACAATTTCCTGAAGCTTAGTGATAAATTTGTTGAAGCCCGAAACGACATCGGAAACTTCGTCCTGTCCTTTGTTTTCGATTCGTTTTGTTAAATCCGCATCTCCAGACGCAACATCATCGATTGCGGCACTGACTTTTGTCAGGGGTTTTAAGCTGATTGACATAGTTGCGCCTACGGCACAGAAAGCGACAGCAATCATAATCAATGCCAGAATTCCAATGAAATTGCTCATTCGCCCGATGTCAGAATAAAAATCGTCATAGCCACAGGCACCGAAAACAGACCAGTCAGTTCCAGGTACGGGGCGATAGGCTGCAATCATTTTCATTCCGTTCGCGGGATTTACGAAAGGCATACTGCCTGTTTCGCTTGCCATAACTCGCTCAAGGACAGGTTTTACGCCTTCGTCAGCGTCTTCGTTTACGCTCTGAAATTCCAGAACTTGATTGAAATCCGTTGAAGCGACCGTGTGGCCGGATTTCCGGCTGATTACCTGAACATGAGAGTCAGAAGAACCAAAAGAAATTTGTGCGATTCTTTTTGAGAGGGTTTCGCCCATTATGTTTGCCGCAAGACAGCCGATTGGAATTCCGCCGTCATCGCGGACAGGAACCGAATAAATCTGAAAAAGAACGTTCGTAATTGGGTTTACCGCAGGATCTGTAATATAATTTTGACCGGCTTTTGCGGCATCGATATATGCCCTCTGCAATTTTATTGGCTGACCTGCCGCAGTGTAGCTGTTTCCTTCCAAATCATAATAGCCGATGTTTTCATAGTCAGAACTTACTTTTGCGATTCTCGTTAGTTGCTTGCATTTTTCCTGTAAGGAAACTTCATCAGAACGCAAGAAATCTGTTCTTGCGATGGCTTCAAGCATACGGAATTGTTTTTCTGTCTCGCCCTTTATTTTCCCGGAAGCGGAGTCCGTGACGGCATCAAGAAGCTTCGCCACATTTTTTTCGGTTGAGGAAGTTGAGAGATTTAATGCAGTCGAAACAATAACAACATTTGATACGATAAAAATCGTAACAACAATCGCAATTAAGCGGAACTGGAGGGAGTGAAAGAATTTTTTGATTTTCATGAGTATATCCTATTCGCAGATTGGCAGAATTGCCAGAATCTTGTGAATAGGATTATATCACTGTTTTTGAAAAATTCAAAATTATTTGTAGGGAAGGAGATTACAATAATAGCCCTAATTTCGACTTTTTGAATTTGCCAAACATTAAATTGAACACTTGCATGGAAGCACGTCTGTTGCACACATTCAGCAGCAATGGAATAAAAAATACCTCCTTGTATTTTTTATTCCTCGACAAGAATTTTACTGTGTAAAATTCTTGCGAAATAACTGTAATTCGCCTCCTTGCGAAAAAGCCGCTTGCTTCCATTCA
>FLNY01004305.1_pt1 | contig 36249 bp, 18 predicted proteins | sample 1140381 | NCBI WGS metagenome assembly FLNY01 (sample SAMEA3878172, study PRJEB12797) | bioreactor metagenome | biome: Moose rumen | place: Sweden | collected 2011-10 | reverse complement strand
GCTAGCGCACCATCACCTCCCAGACTTTGCAGCAGAGGTCTTCCCCCGCAGGGCCGGAGACCCTGAGGGTGACGGTGTAGTGGTTGCCCGGCTGCGCATACTGGTGTATGGGGTTCTGCTCCGTGGATGTGGCGCCGTCGCCGAAATCCCATAACCAGGAGCTAACTTCGCCGTAGCTTTTGTCCTGGAAGGCCACCTTGCACGTACCTTCTATGGCGGTGTGTGTCCAGGCGGCTTCCACCGGCTTTCGCAGCCAGGGCTCCAGCGGCATGAGGGTGAACAGACGCTCCATCGAGGCGTTGCCGAACATGCGGTGGTGCTTCGAGAGATTCCAGAAACCGTTGTTGCCTTCCCCGCCGTCATAATCTATCACGGCCCAGGCCAGCCCTATCCTTTTCCCTTCCCAGAGCGGCGATTCCCTGCTGGAATCGGGGCCGTCGGGGCTGGCGTAGTCGAACGGGGTTATATAGAACTCCATGCGCAGGGTGCCGCTTTGCCCGTGGGAGAAATTGTAGTCGTATGCGGCGTTGGCGTACGGCAGGTACTTCAGCCACTGCTGCACTCCCCATGCCATGGTCCAGGACTTGCCCGGGGTGGGGGGAGTCATGATGTGGTAGTTCTGGGCATGCACGTTCTGCATGATGTAAAAAGCTTCGTCGCGGGTGTAGGCCTCTGAATTGAGGCGGAATTCGTCGGTGTGCGGGCCGCCGGAGAGGTCCCCGTCCACCACCACCTCGAAGGTGTCGTTGCGAAGGTCAAGCTGGTCGAAGTCCCAGTAGTCGTCATAAGCTTCGTAGTAGAAATAGAGCCGGTTCAGGCCTGCCACCCATCCCACCTTCACTTTTATGTCCAGCGAATTCCTGTCTATTCCGGAATGTCTGCCCGTGTCGTCCCACATTTCCTCCGTGGTGACGGCATAGCTGTCCGGTACGATGTCCCAGTCGGAGAAATCCCCGTCTATGCGTGGGATGCGTCCGGCGGGGAACTGGAAAACCCTGAAGCCGGGCTCGCTCACCTGGACGGTGGTGCAGGTGCCCGGGAGCTGGTCTTTGTAAAGCGGGTTCTGTGCGGCCAGGGGCATGCAGATGAGCAGCGCCGGCACAATTGTCTTGAAGTTCATGGCAAAATCTGTTAACAAGTCTTACAAAGATAAGGAAAAGCAGGATTATTAGTTTAAAATTCATTAACTTTGGAGATATGAAGCGCAATATCATACTCCTTTCCCTTGTACTGGCGGCGCTGTCCGCCTGCAGCCGCACCGGAACCACGCCGTCTGCGGAAACCGGCAAGCTCGGCTGGCCGGAAATCACCCGCACCACCAAACCCTGGTCCCGCTGGTGGTGGCCGGCCAGTTCATTCACCACGGCCGATATCGACACGGCCCTTTCCCAATATGCGGCCGCGGGCCTGGGCGGCATGGAAATCACCACCATATACGGAGCCAAAGGCTACGAAGACCGCTATCTGGAATACCTTTCCCCGGAATGGATGGACCTCTTCGAACACACTCTCGCGCAGGCGGACAGCCACGACATGGGCATCGACCTGGCAAACGCTTCGGGGTGGCCGTTCGGGGGCAACTGGGTCACCCCCGATTATGCCTGCCGCAACCTCGAATGCAGGACGTGGCGGCTGAAGGGGGGAGAAACCGTGCCGGACAAGATGCGCATGGTGCAGGAACCCCTGCTCCGCACCCTCGGCCTCAGGACGGATTTCGCTCACATGAAATACCCCGTCGCGGCCAATGACAGCCTGCAGCAGTATGCGTTCGAGCAGGTGCGCTATCCCCGGGAAATCCCGCTCATCGCCGTCACGGCAAACAGCGCGGAGGGCGGCTACGAGGACCTCACCTCCAAAGTCGCCGAGGACGGCACCCTGGAATGGACCGCCCCTGACGGCGACTGGACGGTGTGTGCGATATTCCTCGGGTGGCACGGGAAGATGGTGGAGCGCGCCGGCCCCGGCGGTGAAGGGGACGTCATCGACCATTTCAGCGGAGAGGCCATAGAGCGCTATCTCACGAAGTTCGACGAGGCATTCGCCGGGCGCGACCTCAGCAACCTCCGCCTTTACTTCAACGACTCCTACGAGGTGGACGACGCCCGCGGGGATTCCGACTGGACGCCGGACTTCCTGGCCGAATTCAAGGCCCGCCGCGGTTACGACCTGCTGCCGCACCTGCAGGAACTCCTCGGCATCGGAGGCGATGCGGAAACCGGCGAAAGGGTGGTCTTCGACTACCGCACCACCATCGGCGAACTGCTCCGCGAGAAATATTCCCGGACATGGCAGGAATGGGCGGCAAGGCAGGGCAAGGGCGTGCGCAACCAGGCCCACGGCTCTCCCGCCAACATAATGGACCTCTACTCCATCAGCGACGTCCCCGAGACGGAAGGGAAGAGCATAATAGGCATGAAAACGGCGTCCTCCGCCGCTCACGTCACCGACAAGCCGCTCACTTCCAGCGAGTCGGCCACCTGGATGGACGAGCATTTCAGGGGCACCCTCGGGGAAGCCCGCGAATGGATGGACACCTACTTCCTCTCCGGGGTGAACCACATCTTCTACCACGGCACCTGCATGTCCCCGGGCGATGCGGCATGGCCCGGCTTCCTCTTCTACGCCGCCGTGCATTTCCAGCCCGAGAATTCCTTCTGGCCCGATTTCGGGGCGCTCAACGACTATGTGGCACGCTGCCAGAGTTTCCTGCAGGCCGGCAAGCCGGACAACGACGTGCTGCTCTTCTTCGACGCCACCGACCTCCTGTCGCAGCGCGGCCGGGAGAGGATGCTCTTCCACATGAGCCAGACCACTCCGGCCGAGAGCGCCATAGGCAAGACCGCCCAGGCCCTTTATGACAAGGGGTACAGCTGGGACTACATCTCCGACAAAATGGTTGTGGAAGATATCCATGTCGCTGACGGAAAGATAGTTACAAAGGGCGGAACAAGCTATTCCGCAATCGTGGTGCCGCAGTGCGGCAAGATGCTTCCCGAAACCTTCGCCAAGCTGGTGGAGCTTGCCTCCAAGGGCGCGAAGGTGCTGGTGGAGGGGGCTCTTCCCGAAGACGTGCCCGGCTATGCCGACGTCGAGGGAGGACGCTCCGCCCTGCGGAAGCTCGCCTCTAAGGCTTCCGGCAAGCTGGTGGTGTCGGACGACACGCAAGCCATGCTCGAGGCCGCCGGCGTGAAGCGCGAAACCATGTACGACCTCGGCCTCAACTGCATCAGCCGCGTAAAGCCCGACGGAGGCAGGTATTATTTCATAAAGAACGCTTCCGGCGCCACCGTGGAGGGCACCGTGCCCGTGAAGGGCGTATGGGGCTCCGTCGGCGTTTACAATCCCGTTACGGCCGAATACGGATGGGGTTCCTGCACTCCGGACAGCGAGGCCGGCATGACGAAGGTCATGCTCAAGCTCCTTCCCGGCGAGACCATCCTGCTGGAGACGTTCCGGGGGAAGTATTACGGCCGGCGCTACGCCTTCTATGCGGAAGGCAGACCGGTGGACATCTCCGCAGGCAGGAAATGGACGGTCACCTTCACCCGGGGAGGGCCGACGCTTCCGGCTTCGCGCACTGTGTCCTCCCTCGGCTCATGGACATCCTACGGGCCCGAATACCAGCGCTTCTCCGGTTCTGCGGAATACCGCACCCAGCTGCCTGCAATGGAGGCGCAGGGCGATGCGTGGAAGCTCGACCTCGGCGAGGTGCACGAGAGCGCCGCGGCCTGGCTCGACGGCGAGTTCCTGGGTACCGCAATCTCCAGGCCATATACCTTCACCCTCACCAACACCCAGGTGGCGAAGGGAGGCGAGCTGGTGGTAAGGGTGTCCAACCTCATGGCCAACCGCATAGCCTGGATGGACCGCACCGGCAAGCCCTGGAAGATTTTCTACAACGCCAACATCCAGGCCCGCCTGCGCGAGGACAGGGGCCCTGACGGGTTCTTCACCGCAGCCGCCTGGGAACCGGCGCCTTCGGGCCTCGCTGGTCCCGTAAGGCTCATCCCGCTGGACGACGGCAGGCAGGATTACGTCGTGCGGGAAAAGAACGCCAACGACATCGTGGCGGGCATTCCCGTCAACTACGAGGAGTCCCGCGTGGGCGACTGGGAATCCACCCTGCCCCCGCTTTTCACCGCCGAAGCGGGCGCGAAGGGCCCCGGCGTGAAACAGTGGGAGAAGGAGCGCCGCGGCGAAATCGTCTCACTGTTCGAGGAGAACGAATACGGCAGATGGCCCTCGGACGCCCCCGAACCCTCTTTCTGCGACGTGCAGGAAGACGAGGCTTTCGACGGGACGGCCCTCCGCAGGCAGTACCGCATCTTCTTCGGGGAGAAGAAGGAAGAGTCGGACGTTTATGTGGACGTGCTGGCGTATCTGCCGAAGGGCGCGAAAGGGCGGTCCCCGATTCTTCTCAACCTGAGTTTCATGCCCAACATCCTCAACGTTTCCGGCGACGGCATACGCCCCGGCCGCGTATGGAGGCCCGGATCGGAGGCTCCCGTCACGGTGACGGAACACGGCTTCTTCACCATGGACGAAACCATCAAGAAATACCTTGAGGCCGGTTTCGGCTTCGCCACCCTGTGCTATACCGACATCACTCCCGACTTCGACGACGGCGCCTCCCTGGGCATCCGGGGCCTGGTGAAGGCCGAAGGGCCGGACAGCTGGGGCACCATCTCCGCATGGGCGTGGGGGGTGAGCAAGGTGATAGACGTTCTCGAAAAAGACAAGGACATAGATGCGGGACGCATCGCCCTCACCGGCTGTTCCCGCCTGGGCAAGACCGCCCTCTGGACGGGAGCGCGTGAACAGCGCATCGCCGCGGTGCTGGCAAGCTGTTCGGGAGAAGGCGGTGCGGCGCTCTACCGGCGCGATTTCGGCGAGAACATCCGCCACATGTCGGATTCCACCCGCTACGGCTACCAGTTCTGCCCCAATTACGCGCTCAACGCGAAGGACGTGGCATCCATGCCCGTGGACGCACACATGCTGGTGGCCCTCATCGCCCCGAGGCCGCTGCTTCTGCAGACCGGCAATTCCGACGTCTGGTCGGATCCCAAGGGGGAGTGGGTTTCCGCGGTTGAAGGGGCTCCGCTCTACCGTCTCTACGGCATCGACCTCGGCTCGGATTTCGTGGACCCGGAGGCCCTCCCCGCCCCGGAAACCCCGGTATGGCACCGTCTTTCGTACGTCATGCATGACGGCGGTCACGGCGTCTATCCCCAGGACTGGGATTATTACCTTGAATTCCTCAAGAGATACCTGTAATGTCCCGTGCCTGCATCTGCGCGGCCCTGCTGCTGCTTTCCGTCCCGGCCTTTTCCCGGGAGTACGACCTTGCGCGCCCCCAGCCCGTGTATTCGGATTCGCTGGGCTACGGCTATGAGGAGCCGCGGGTGCAGGGGGAGCCTTTCTATTTCTCGGTGAAGGTGCCCGACGGGAACTACCGCGTGAGCGTCACCCTCGGGGACGGCGAAAAGGCGGGCTGCACCGTGGTGCGCGCGGAAAGCCGCCGCCTGTTCCTGGAGGCCGTCTCCACCGCCGCGGGGGAATACCGCAGCTTCGTCTTCACGGTGAACAAGCGCAGCCCGTCCTTCGGCGAAGGCGGGAGCGTGCTCCTGAACGAGCGTGAAAAGGGCTCCTTCGACTGGGATGACCGTCTGACGCTGGAATTCGCCGGGCCCGCTCCCGCAGTACGCAGCGTGACGGTGGAACCCGCATCCCCCGATGTGGTCACGGTCTTTCTCTGCGGCAATTCCACGGTGGTGGACCAGCGCTACGAGCCGTGGGCGAGCTGGGGGCAGATGGCCCCGCGCTGGTTCGACGAGGGCGTCGCCATAAGCAACCACGCCGAAAGCGGGGAGAGAACCACCTCCTTCCTTGCGCGCAACCGGCTGGAGAAGGTTCTCTCCATGATGAAACCCGGGGATTTCGTAATCTGCGAGTTCGGGCACAACGACCAGAAGGAGCACGGGCCGGGCGACGGCGCGTACTACAATTTTGCGCACAACCTCAAAATCTTCATAGACAAGGTGAGGGCGGCCGGAGGTACGATAGTTTTCGCCACCCCCACCCAGCGCCGCCGTTTCGATGCGGGTCTCACGCGCATCGAGGAGAGCCATGAGGATTATCCGGATGCCATGCGCTTCGTGGCCGCGAAGGAGAACGTGCCTGTCATAGAGCTGCACGAGGCCACGCGCACATTCTTCGAGACTCTCGGTTTCGAGGGAAGCAGGAAGGCGCTGGTGCATTACCCCGCAGGAACCTTCCCGGGCCAGGAAAAGGAACTTGCGGACAATACCCATTTCAACCCCTATGGGGCTTACGAGGTGGCCCGGATGGCCATCCAGGGCGCGCTGGACCTGGGCCTTTCCTTCACCTCGCACCTCCTCCCGGACTGGAAGGCATTCGATCCCTCCCTCCCGGACGATCCGGACACTTTCGTCTGGTATCCGTCCACCGCATTCGAACAGACAAAACCCCTTGGAAACTGACAGTCATGAAAAAGAATCTTGTCCTCTTGTTGTTCCCGGCGCTGCTGCTGTGCGGCTGCAGGGAGAGTCTTCCCGTAATGGAAACGGGCGGCCAGAGCATGCCCGACGCATGGATAGATGCGGACACCGGGCACAAAGTGTTCAAGCTCGTGAAGCGCGACGGCGCAAATCACAGCACTTATTTTCACAACAATCCCTTCATCGGCGAAGAAATGATATTCAGCGGCGAGGATGCGGCCACCCCCGGCGACGACATGAATTTCGCCCCCCGTACCGAAAGCTCGCAGATGTATGCGGTGAACCTCAGGACGCGCAAGGTGCGCCGTCTCACGGACGAACCTTTCAGGGTGCGCACCGAAATCATGTCCGCGGCCAGGAATGAAATCTTCTACACGCACGAAGACAGTGTGCTTGCAGTGAACGTGGGCTCCCTGGAGCGCAGGTTCGTGGGGCTTCTGCCGAAGGGCGGCGGCATCACCTGCGTGAACTGCGACGGAACCCTGCTTGCAGGCGTCATCGGCACCGACAAGGAAGCGGAGATACTCAGGGCCAACCCCCAGAAGAGCAGCTTCTTCAACCTCATATGGGAGGCCCATCTGCGCAAGACCATCTACACGATGGACACGGTCACCGGGCAGATAGACAGCGTGTTCTCGGACAACGAGTGGCTGAACCATCTGCAGTTCTCCCCGACGGACCCGCACCTGCTGAGCTTCTGCCATGAGGGCCCGTGGCATTTCGTGGACCGCATGTGGAACATCGACGTAGTAAAGAAAAATACGCCCGTGCTCCTGCACAAGCGCACCATGCCCATGGAAATCGCCGGGCACGAGTGGTTCGGGAACCTCGGAACCTTCGAGTATTTCGACCTGCAGAAACCCAAGAGCGAGAATTTCTATGTCGGGCGCGTGAACCTTGAAACCCTCGAGGAGGAAGACTTCGCCATCCGGCGCGAGAACTGGTCGGTGCATTTCGTGACGTCCTGGGACGAGACGGTGCTGGCGGGCGACGGAGGCGATCCGGTAAAGTCGGTGGCCCATTCCCCTGAAGACCAGTGGATTTTCCTGTACCGCTTCGCGGGGGACAGCCTCAAGGCGGAAAGGCTGGTCAACATGAAGAACCACGACTACAAGCTCGAGCCCAACGTACACTTCTCCCCCGACCAGAAGCTCGTCATCTTCCGGGCCAATTTCGAGGGAGTGGAGAATATCTACGCCGTGGAGCTGTAAGGCGCCGCAGCTATTTCTGCGCCAGCCTGGCCACCTCGCTTGCGGCGAGCAGGAAGCAGCCCGTGCCGAAGTCCTCGAAGTCCGGGATGCGGTCGTAGGTGACAGGCTGGGCCTCGGCGGGTTCCTTGCCCGAACCCTGGGAGAATCCGATGAACCCGTCCGGATGTATGCAGATGCGGTTCAGGCCGTTCCATGCGCGGGTCACGGCCGTCAGGTACTCTTCGCCCTGCAGCCTCCCGGTGCGCAGTCCCCAGGCGAGACCGTAAGTGAACAGGCTGGTGCCGGTGGCTTCCGGCCCGCCGAAGTCGGCCGGGTCGTCAAGCGAGCAGTTCCATGTGCCGTCGCTGCGCTGACGTTCCAGCAGAGCCTTGCACATGTCCCTGTAATCGGCTTCGTAAACGGCCCTGTGGGGGTCGTCCGCCGGCAATTCCTCCAGCACTCTCACGAATGCCGCCATCACCCAGCCGTTGCCGCGGCTCCAGTAACAGTCCTGTCCGCCCGGAGTTGTGTAAGGCGGGCAGAAGGCGGCGTCGCGCCACCACAGGCCCTCCTCCTTGTTGAGGAAGCGCTCGCGCGACCAGTTGTACATGGTCCACGCCTTCTCGAAGAATTCCGGGCGGGAGGCGGTCACTCCGTACTTCACCAGCGCGGGCATGCCCATCTGTATGGCGTCTATCCAGGTCCAGTCGGCCTCCGCTTCCGGCGTGGCCAGGATGTTCTCCATGCACAGGTGCACGTTCGCCATCATCTTTTCTTCCCCATACATGCGGTACATGTCTATGTAGGACTGCGCGCAGCAGTAGTTGTCCGCGTTGCGGGTGAGGGGCTGCCCGTTGCGCATGTTCCAGCCGTAGAGATCCCCCCAGCGCATGGTGTAGTCCAGATAGCTCTGCCTGGGATCGACTTCGTTGAGGGCCAGGAGACCTTCGTAATAGACCCCCCTCGTCCAGATGTTGCCCTCGTAGGACCTCTGCCTGGAAGGGAATGGGACCGGCTTGGAGGGGTCCGGGAACTTGCGCATGAAATAATCGTTCACCAGCCGCGCCTGTGCGATGACCTCCTCCGGAGAGGGGAGCGGCTTGTACATTGGGATGAGATTCACTTCGGAGCCGATGGAGCCGCTGACGTCGAGCAGGTTTATGCCCGGCTTGAGCAGCCTTCCGAGGCTGATCCTCGCGGGCTTTCCGCTGGCTGTGCCGGCCTCCTCTCCGTTTATGCACACCTTCGCGCTGCCCTCAAAACTGCCGAGGTCCAGCACCCAGTCGTCGGCTTCGGAGGGCTGCAGCAGCTCTATGGCAGTGGAGTAAACGGCCGGCCCTTCGGCCACGGCGAGCCTGTTCGTGGATTTTCCGTCGGTGTTCCAGGCCCTGTCGATGGGTATGGGGGCGCCTTCGACCATGGCGGCGGTATCACGGGAGGACCCGGAGCATCCTGCCAGGGCAAGCGCCGCGAGAAAAATAACTGTCCTTGTTTTCATCGCACTGTAATTTCAAGAGGATTGGATATGCGGCGGGTTTCCTTGTCCAGCATCGCCTCGAATTCGGCGGCCGTCCTGAAGGGCTCGACTCCGAGCTCCCAGCCGTTGTACACGTTGTAATGGTATTTGCCGTCCCTGCCCGGCTTCAGGCCCGTCACGAAAAGGTCCCGCAGGCCCTTCTGCGCCGGGGCGGTGGCATAGCTGCCGTCGAATTCTTCCGCGGGGATGAGCAGGCCCATGCCCAGCAGGTAATCCTTCTCCACGCTCTGGCGCCCGAAGGTGTAGAGCTCGGTGAATCCGTTCACCTCCTTTTCGGCGAGGGAGCCGTCGTAGTTGCTGTTGACTATGCCGGTTACGAGCCTGGAGCCTGCGGGGAGCCCGCTCACGGTCACCTCGTTCTCGCAGCCGTGACGGCCCGCCCAGATGGTGATGACGGTGCTGAGGTCCACCTTCTGCCCGTCGCCGGTGTCCCATCCTTCGTAATCCATGCGGAAGGCCGAGCGCACGGGGCCTTCGTAGAGCTTGGTGAAGGTGGTCCTGGCCACATTGTCCAGGGTGTCCTTCTTCTCGAGGCCGAGGCGCACGAGCTTTCCGTCCTTCTCGAGGCCTATGCCGCCGGGGCCGAAGCTGCCGGAAACCGCGAGGTTGTCGTATCCCCACGGATGCATGACCTGGTAATTGTATTTCGGGTTGCCCTTTTCCAGGCCCACTCCGTCAAGGACGAGGTCGGAGACTTTCTTGCCGAAGATGTCGCGGCTGTTGCGGCCGTCGATGTACAGGCGCATCGCTATGAGGTCGTTCTCCCAGCCCGGCCCGTCGAACTGCCAGGGATAGGGCTTTATGGGCTCGGTGGCCACCGTGTTGTCGTGGGAATCGCTGTCCCTGTCTTCCAGCACGCCGTCGGCGTTGAGCTTGCCCAGGCGGATGTTGGTCTTTACCGGATACCTTGGGAGAGTGCTCTCGGTGGCCCAGGCTATCTCCACGTAGTCGTGCCCTCCGGAAGGAAGGCTGAATTCGAACGCCAGTTCGTCCCAGAGTCCGTCGCCGTCGGTGTCGTCGGCCTGGGAAGGCACGTTGAACCACTGCTTGCTGTACGGGATGGCCTTGGTGTCGCCCGCGCCGAGCTGCTCGCGGGTGAAGACCACCTGCTCGCAGCGGCGGTCTTCGCCGGTGTTGTTGGTGAGCTTGAGCAGCAGGCCGAAGGGGATGTCCAGAATCTGTGCGGGCTTGCCCGAAACGGTCTTGACGTTCCTGTAAACGACGTTCTTGGACGGCTCCACCTCGATGAGACCGCCATCCGGCAGCACGAGGTCTTCGAAAAGCAGGTTCTCGGTCTGGTATTCCTTTTCCTTTATGCTGTGGATGATGATTACGGGTTTGGTGGTGTCCGCCGCACTGAGGTCCAGCCTCTTGAAGCGGAAGTCGCTGTATTTGGGAGGATGCGGTGCGGGGATGCCGTCGTTGTTGTAGCTCACGCGGGTAAAGACTGTGATCATCTGCAGGGCGCAGTCGCGCACTTCCACGTTCCTGATGTATGCGCCGCGGTCGCGGGTGGACTTTATCTGCATGCCGTTGATGAGGGCGCCCGCCTTGCACTCGCGCACGAGCACGTCCTCGACGCCGCCGGAAATCTCGCTGCCTATGCTTATGCCGTGGCCTTCCACGAAGTCGCAGTCGGACACATATACGCCCCTGTTGGGGATGTTCACTTCATTTCCTTCCGGGTTCTTGCCGGACTTGATGGCTATGCAGTCGTCCCCGTTCCAGAAGGAGCAGGCAACGATGTAGAAATTGTCGCAGGAATCCGGGTCGATGCCGTCGCCGTTGGGCACGCCCATGCTCCTGATGCGGAGGCCGTAGCAGGTGATGTCCTCGCTGTAAACGGGATGGATGGTCCAGCAGGGGGGATTCTCTATGCCGAGTCCCATGATGGCCACGCCGCGGCAGTTGAGGAACTGCACGAGCCGTCCGCGGGAGCGTCCCTGGCCGTCGTCGCCTGCCGCAGTGCGCATGGCGTTGCCCAGCCGGGCCCCGCCGCCGCGTATGGTGCCCTTGCCCCTGAGCGTCACGTTTTCGGTCATGCTGCTCTTGGTGCGGTCCAGGGTGCCGCAGTTCACCAGGCTCGAATAAGTGGTGAGCTCCCAGCCTTCGAAGCGGTTGAGTATCTTGGGATAGTCGTCCGGATTTTCGGAGCCCTGAAGGACTGCGCCTTCCGCGAGTTCCAGCGTCATGTCGCCGTGCAGGAAAACGGCCCCGGAAAGGAAGGTACCGGCCGGGATGTGCACCACGCCTCCGGCGGGGCAGGCGTCTATTGCAGCCTGCAGGGCCCTGGTGTCGAGGGTGACCCCGTCGCCGGCGGCCCCGTAATCCAGCACGTTCACCACGGTTTCGGGAGCCTTGGTCGTGAAGCTTGTCTCCTGGCTTCGGGCGCCCCGGGCCTTGAGCGTCACGGTGTAGTCCGTGGAGGGCGTGAGCCCGGTGAGTTCCATGTGGGTGCACGACACGGAGCCGGCCGGCTCGCCGTTGAGCAGCACCTCATATACGGTGCCCGGTTTCGTGCCGTAGGGATTGTCCCAGGACACTACGGCCGAAGTGGCGGTGACGGTGCCCGGCAGCACCAGAAGGTCTTTGATGCCGACTTTGTCCGCGTTGCAGGATACAACGAGCGGGAGGAGGCCCGCAAGGGCCGGGAGTGCAAGCTTTATCTTCATATGGTGACGGATTTTTATTATCTTTACAAAAATAAGTTTTTTTTACGAATATGAAAAGGTTATCTTCCGCCATTATCCTTTTTGCGTTTGCGCACTCACTTGCCGCGCAGGCGCCGCAAACCGTCGGCCAGCTTGCCGAAAGTTTCTCCACTCCGCCGCCTTCCGCGGGCGTTTACGTGTGGTGGCACTGGATGGACGGGAACGTCACCAGGGACGGAATCCGCAAGGATCTCCTTTGGATGAAAGATTCCGGCATCGCAGGCCTGCACCAGTTCGACGCCGGCGGGCGTCCCGTTCCGCAGGTCATTTCGGAGAAGGTGCACTACATGTCGCCCGAATGGAAGGAGGACTTCCGCTACGCCATAGCGCTGGCGGATTCCCTCGGCATGGAAATAACGGTGGCCAGCGCCCCCGGCTGGAGCAATACCGGCGGGCCCTGGGTAACCCCCGAGGACGCCATGAAAAAGCTCGTGTGGAGCGTCACGGAGGTGCAGGGAGGCAGCGTCAAGGTGCAGCTCCCCGAGCCTCCGAAGGCGGTGGGGCAGTACCAGGACCTGGTGCGCACGGAGGACGTGGAGCCCTGGGGCCGCGACGTGGCCGTGGTTGCGGTGAAGCTTCCCGGCAACGAAACGGACCTCGGCTACGGGAAAGTGAGTTCCAGCACTGGCGGATTCACCCCCGTGCAGCTTTCCAACGGCAGCTTCGCCGATGCCGGGAGGCTCCCCCGGGGAGGCTGGGTGGAATGGGAGTTCGACGCGCCCGTGACGGTCAAGGCGGTCACCGTGGGTTCGGAGGGCGCGCGTCACGGCACCAGGGCCAATCCCGCCCGCATACGCTGGATACTCCTTGCCGGGGACGGAAAGGACATGAAACGCATCTGCGGCATCCCGGAAGGGGAGATATCCTCCATGACGCTGGACATCCCGCCCACCACCGCCAGGCGCTTCCGCCTGGAAAATCCGGAGGACGGGGACAGGCAGCTCTCGGAATTCCGCCTCTATTCCACCGGCAGGGTGAACCATGCCGAAGAGAAGGCAGGCTTCAGCGCGCCGCACGATTTCGCCTCCTTCCCCACTCCGGAAGGGCTTGAGGCGGTGGAAGACGTGCTCGTGCTGCAGGACTGCATGGACGCGGACGGCATGCTGGAATGCAAGTTGCCCGAGGGCCGCTGGCGCATCTACCGTTTCGGGCAGTCCCTCACCGGGAAGATGAACCACCCCGCGTCCCCCGACGCCACCGGCCTGGAGGTGGACAAGTACGACCCCGCTGCGTGGGAGCGCTATATGTGCAAATACGTCGAAATGTACCGCGAGGCCGCCGGCGGAATGCTCGGCGGCAGGGGCATAAGCCGCATACTGGTGGACAGCTACGAAGCCGGCCAGCAGACCTGGACGCCCGGCATGCAGAAGGAATTCGAAGAGCGCTGCGGCTACGGCCTTCTCCGCTGGCTCCCCGCAGTCGCGGGGGAAATCATCGGCTCCCCGCAGGAAACCGAGCGCTTCCTTTGGGACTGGCGCCGCGTGCAGGGGGAGCTCATAGCCGAGAACTACGGCCGCATCGGCGGTATAGTCGCGCGCTACGGCATGCAGGGCACCTATCTCGAATCGCATGAGAACGGGCGCACTTTCGTAGGGGACGGCATGGCCCTGAAAGAAAGCGCCACCGTGCCCCAGTCCGCCATCTGGATGCACGATTCCCCCTCAGGCTCCAAAGTGCCCATGGCCATGGCGGACATCCGCGAATCGGCCTCCGTGGCGCATATCTGGGGGCAGAACATAGCCGCCGCCGAGTCGTTCACGGCCAGCGGCAGGTCGGAACGGGCCTATACCTACTGCCCCGAGAACATAAAGTATGTGGCGGACGTGGCGATGTCGTGCGGGCTCAACCGCTTCGTGGTGCACGAGTCCGCCTCCCAGCCCTCCGACGACGTTTTCCCCGGCACCGGCCTGTTCAATTACGGGCAGTGGTTCAACCGCCACGAGACCTGGGCCCCCTTCGCTGGGGCTTGGACATCCTACCTGTCGCGCAGCTGCAACGTGCTGCAGGCCGGCAGGTTCGTTTCCGACATACTCTTTTATTACGGGGAAGACAACTGCATAACGGGGCTGTACGGGCACGGCCTGCCCGGAATGCCGGACGGCTACGCATGGGATTTCATCAATGCGGACGGTCTGCTGAACATGGTGGAAGCGGTTGACGGAAAGCTGATTACGAAAAGCGGCATGAGCTACTCCGTCCTGGTGCTCGGGGAAAACTGCCGCAAGATGTCCATAAGGGTTCTCCGAAGGATATGCGCCCTGGCCGCAGCCGGGGTCACCGTCTGCGGCACCGTGCCGGAGGAAGCCGCCGGACTCTCCGACGACCCCGCCGAGTTCCAGGCCCTGAAGGACTTCATATGGACGCTTCCCACGGTGCGCACCGCACCTGCTGCGGAAGTCATTGCGGAGCTGGAGAAGGATTTCACCAGCACCTCCGCGGACATGAAGTACGTGCACCGTTCCCTCCCCGACGGGACGGACATCTACTGGGTCCGCAATTTCAGCGGCTTCCCGGGAGAGGTCACCATGACCTTCCGTTCGGCGCACCGCAAGGCCTTCGTCATGCATCCCGAAAACGGGAGGATCGAGGGAGTGCAGGTGTCGGAGCGCGACGGCCGGGCTGTGGTCACGGTGCCCATGACGGCGGCCGACGCAGTCTTTGTCGTGCTCCACTCCTCCGCTGCGGAGTACGCCCCGGCGCCCCCTGCCGCGGAAGAGACGGTCCTGGAAATTGAAGGCCCGTGGAGTGTGGCCTTCCAGGAAAAGCGCGGAGCCCCGGCGGAAGCCACCTTCCCCGCACTCGTCTCCTTCACCGAGAACCCCGACCCCGGCATAAAGTATTTCTCCGGAATCGCCGTCTATACCAAGGTCTTCCGCCTTTCCGCGCGGGATGCCGGCAGCGTGAGGGCGCTCGACCTGGGCAGCGTGAAGAACGTGGCGGAGGTCCGCCTCAACGGGCAGCTCCTGGGCATCGTCTGGCGGGAACCGTTCGTGGTGGACGGAGAGGCCCTGCGGGGAGCCCTCCGCAAGGGGGAGAACACGCTGGAAATCCGGGTGGCCAACCTCTGGCGCAACCGCATCATAGGGGACGAGCAGCCGGGTGCGCAGAAGATAACCAGCACCCCGGACAGGTTCTACACCGCTTCTTCGCCCCTGCTGCCTTCCGGCCTCCTCGGCCCGGTCAGGCTGCTGAAATAAGAATCCCCGGCATATGCAAACGTTTTCATTTTAAAAAGCGGAACAACCATTGCATTTTTTACGTATATTTGTCTGAAAGTGCCCGTTTGGGCCTGCAAACCTTTGATTTAAACCATATTGTTTTTTTAACCAAACTATCAATTTAACCAACCAATCAATCAAAATGAGAAGAATCCTGAATTTCTTTGGATGCGGCATTTTGCTTTCGGCAATCATGCTCTTCCTCTCAGCTCCTTCTGCTTTTGCACAGTCCAGGGTTACCGTAACAGGTACCGTGGTGGACGATGCAGGTATTCCTGTAATCGGCGCGGCTGCAATCGAGAAGGGAACGACCAATGGCGCCAGCACCGACCTTGACGGCCATTTCTCCCTCCAGGTCAACCGTGGAGCCACAATTGAGTTCACTTCCATCGGCTACAAGACTGTCGAAATGGCAGTTCCCGCCAACGGAGGCAACCTCAATGTCATCCTCCCGACCGACACCGAAATGCTCGAGGAAACGGTGGTCGTGGGTTACGGTGTACAGCGCAAGAGCGACGTCACCGGCGCCATCGCTTCAGTGCGCGGCGACGACCTTCTGAACCGTTCCACCGCAGATGCCGCCAACGCCCTCCAGGGCAAGGCCGCAGGCGTGCAGATCCTCAACTATTCTGCAGCTCCCGGTTCCGGTTCCAACATCCGCGTCCGCGGCTATTCCTCCAACTCCGACTCCAACTCCGCCCTCGGACCCCTCCTCATCGTGGACGGTCTCCAGGTGGACAACATCCAGTATCTCGATCCCTCCAACATCGAGAGCATGGAGGTCCTCAAGGATGCAGCCTCCGCTGCAATCTACGGTGCGCAGGCCGGTAACGGCGTCGTGCTCATCACCACCAAGTCCGGCAACAAGAACAAGGGCAAGGGCCAGGTGTTCTACAATGTCCAGATGACCAGGACCACCCTCGCACACGGTCCCGAAGTGATGAACGCCGAACAGTACATCGACTACAAGAAGCAGCAGGGCATCCTTTCCGATGCAGTGCTCCAGAGCGTAGGCTACAACGGCACCGACACCAACTGGGCCAAGGAAGTGTTCACAGGCGGTCTCACCCAGAAGCACATCCTCGGCTTCCAGGGCTCCAACGACAGGGCCAACTTCTATGCAGCCCTCAACTGGAACGACGAAAACGGTATGGTAAAGGGTGACAAGGATTCCTACAAGAGGCTTTCCGGCCAGTTCAACGCCGACTACAGGATCAACGACTGGATTACCGTCGGCAGCAACATCGGCATTGAAAGGTGGTCCACGATCTCCGGCACCTCGCAGTTCAGCCAGTATGGCACCGCGATGATGGCGACCACCGTAAACGACCCCCTCTTCCCGGTAGTTTACATGAATGATTCCGAAGCTCCCTCGGACCTTCTGAACCATCTCGACCTCGCCATCCGCGACGCTGACGGCCACCTGTTCGCCACTTCGCGCGTAGCGGACCTCGACTCCGGCGGCAACCCGCTCCTGCAGATCGCCCGCAACAACTCCCGCAACAACGGCATCAACGTGCGCGGCGTCGCATTTGCCAACATCACCCCGTTCAAGGGCCTCGTCTTCACTTCCCGCTTCGGTTACAGGCTCAACCACAGCTATTCCGACAGCTATTCCGATCCCTACTATCTGTCCGGATCCACCAAGGCCGAAACCTACAGCATCAGCGCCAACAACAGCAGCGGATACTTCTACCAGTGGGAAAACTTCGCCAACTACACTTTCTCCCCGATAAAGAAGCATACCTTCAACCTCATGGCCGGTATGTCCTACATCGAGTCCGAAAGCACCTATGTAAGCGGCGGTTCCTCCGGTGCGAACATCCTCTCCAGCTACGAGCCCAACTTCAGGTATCTTTCCTACCTGCTTTCCGACGCTCCCAAGACCCTCAGCTCCGTCATCAGCAGCAGCGCGTCCCTGTCCTACTTCGGCCGTCTCGACTGGAATTTCGACAACCGCTATAACCTGCAGGTCAACTTCCGTGCTGACGCATTCGACTCCTCGAAGCTTTCCAAGGAATCCCGCTGGGGCTACTTCCCCTCCGTATCCGCAGGCTGGACCATCTCCAACGAGCCGTTCTTCAAGAACATCTTCGACCGCAACAGCATCTCCTTCCTGAAGCTCCGCGCTTCCTGGGGTGTCAACGGTAACGTAGCGGTTCTGAGCAACTACGCCTACGCCGCCACCATCGCTTACAACAGCGTTTACTATCAGTACAACGCAAACGACAACACTCCGTCCTACGGTTCCAAGCCTTCAGGCCTTCCCAACCCGGACCTCAAGTGGGAGACTTCCAAGCAGGTTGACGTGGGTCTCGACGCCCGCTTCCTGGCCGACAAGCTCACCCTCGGCGTTGACTGGTACCGCAAGATGACCAACGACCTTCTCGTTCCCATCAACCCCGTGGCCGAGCTCGGTATCTCCAGCACCACCATCAATGCCGGCGACATCCTCAACACGGGTCTCGAACTTGAACTCAACTGGAGGGACCAGATCGGCGACTTCACATACTCCGTCACCGGCAACTTCTCCACCCTCAAGAACATGGTAACCTACCTCGATCCTTCCATCTCCCGCATCGTGAACGGCAGCAACGTTCCGAACTCCACCGAGATCAAGACCGTATTCGAGCAGGGACATCCCATCTGGTATTTCCGCGGCTATATGTATGACGGCGTAAACGCCGACGGTACTCCGAACATCCGCGACGTCAACGGCGACGGCGCCCTTGACTTCGACACCGACGCCATGGACCTCGGCAGCGGCATTCCCAAGTACACCTACGGCATCACCGTCAACGCCGCATACAAGGGCTTCGACTTCACCCTCTTCGGAACCGGTGTGGGCGGCAACAAGATTTACATGGTTGCCTATCGTCCGGACCGTCCCATGGCCAACTCTCTCGAATACTTCCACGCCAATGCATGGTCGGAGAGCAACAAGAACGCCACGATGCCCAGCGCGGTCAGTACCATCAACGATGCAAAGTTCTGGAGCTCCAGCGCAGCTCTCTTCGCCGGAGACTTCTTCAAGATCAAGCAGATACAGCTCGGCTACACCGTTCCCAGGCGTCTCCTTGAGAGGATATTCCTCAGCAACGTAAGGGTATTCGTCTCCTTCGATGACTTCTTCACCTTCACCAAGTATCCCGGCTTCGATCCTGAAACCGCATCGGCGGGTACCACCAGGAGCATGGGCTTCGACTTCGGTTCCTATCCTACCTCTCGCAAGCTCATGGGCGGTATAAACCTTACTTTCTAATCCCATAAAGACCAAGCAAAAATGAAAAAATTCATAATACCTCTCATTGGAATTGCGCTGTTGGCCTCCGCCTGCTCCCAGGAAAGACTTGACATCGAACAGAAGGGCGTGGTAAGCACCGAGTCGTTCTACAACGGCTCCGATGAAAGCTGCCAGTCCGCCGTTACGGCAATGTACGACAAGGCCATAAGCACCACCGGCAACTGGCGCATCTATGTTCCGCTGAACTATCTGTTCTCCTGCCCCGGAGACGACATGTATTCCGGCGGCGGTTCCTACGGCGACTGCGACTATGCGGCCGAACTCTCCGAGTTCCGCGTGCAGGTCAACAACGACGTGCTCACCAACTTCTACGGTGAGTCATACCAGATCATCTACACCGCGAACCTCGTGACGGACAATTTCCCCGAGCCGAAAAATGCGTACCAGAAGGATCTCGTCGCCCAGGCTCGTGCAATGAGGGCCATCTATCACATGTACCTCGCGCTTGCAGTTGGCACTCCTCCCATCGTGGACCATGTACTCGCCGGCAGCGACAAGCCCGAGAACTCCGAGAGCCAGGCAGCCGTGCTCAAGTGGGCCGCCGAAGAGCTTGAAAGCGCCGCGAACGACCTCACCGAAAGGGCCAGCACCGCCGACAAGGCCCTGACCTACAGGATCTCCAAGGGAGCAGCCCTCGCATTCGCAGGCAGGTGCCGTCTCTACATGAAGGATTACTCCGGCGCCAAGACCGACCTCGAGAAGGTCATCAACTCCGGCAAGTACGACCTCCTTCCCAGCGAGAGATTCCATGAACTCTGGGAAGTCGAGGGTGACGGCAGCGCCGAGAAGATCTTCGAGTACAACATCGACGAGAACACCGCCATCGCCACCTGGGGCAGCGGCATCACCGCACAGATTGTCCACTCCACCTGGATGGCTGCCTCTTCCGTGAACTGGCGCTTCGACCACATGGCCGGCACGCCCTCCATCATGTTCACCACCGGCTGGGGCTTCTCCAATCCTACCGGCAAGTACGGCGACGCCCTCATCGACAATGACGGCATCGATTCCTACCGCCGCAAGGCTTTCATCCGCACCTATGCCGAGGTTCTCGGCCTGGCGGGAAGCGAGCTCAACATCCCTGGTGAAGAAGGCTGCGAAGACTGCAACCTTCATTATGCCGATGAGCCCACGACCTACGCCGGCAAGCTGGCGGATCCGAACCGTGGCTCCAACACCGCAGCTGGCATGTTCGACATCGAAGGCGGCAAGCATTCCGCCGGTTACTTCAACTGGAAGACCATCGCCCTCCAGAAGGACATGCGCCAGGGCCTCTGGGATGACCGCAACTATCATCTCATGCGCTACGCCGAGGTTCTCCTCATGTACGCGGAGTGCTGCGTCCAGACCAACAGCGACCTCGCCAAGGGCCTCGAAGCCCTGAACAAGATCCAGAAGAGGGCAGGTTCCAATCATATAAGCTCTTCGCTCACCCTCCAGGAGGTCAAGAACGAGAAGTTCCTCGAACTGTTCAATGAGGGCTGCCGTTGGAACGACCTCGTCCGCTGGGGCGACGCCGAGAAGGAATATGCCAACATGCGTACCGAAGGCGGCAAGACTCTCGGAACCGGCGACTATCAGCCGTATCTCCGTGACAGGATGTTCACCGACGGCGCCGCGACGCATCAGGGCTATACCTACATCGACTACGACAAGGGCAACACTGTCAAGCATGGTTACCAGACCGGGCGCAACGAATTGTTCCCGTTCCCGTTCTCCGCAACCTCCGTCAACACCAACCTTGTGCAGAACCCCGGATATTAGCAGTCCGGCAAGTTGAAATTCTGGCTGCAGGCCATTTGAGCCTGCAGCCTTTTTTAAATAAGACAAGTTGAAATTCAAACCGAAAACATTGTAAACAATGAAAAGATTGATTTATGTATGCGCCGCCCTGCTTCTTGCCTGCGGCGCTGTTGCCGCCCAGGACAAAGGCGGGCTGCTGCCGTACCAGGACAGGAGCCTCACTTACGAACAGAGGGCGGACGACCTGCTGGGCCGTCTTACCATAGAAGAAAAAACCGGCCTTCTCATGAACAACTCCGTGGCGGTGCCCCGGCTCGGAATCAAGCAGTACAACTGGTGGAGCGAGGCCGCGCACGGCGTCGCCAACAACGAGGCCGAGTGCTTCCCCAATCCCATCGCGATGGCTTCGTCCTTCGACACCGACCTGGTGCTCGACGTGTTCACCGCGGTGAGCGACGAGGGCCGCGTGCTCTACAGGGTTAACAAGGCCAAGGGCCCCGTGCAGATATTCCAGGGCCTCACATTCTGGACCCCCAACATCAACATCTTCCGTGACCCCCGCTGGGGCCGCGGCCAGGAGACCTACGGCGAAGACCCGTATCTCATGGGCAAGATGGCCGTGAGCGTGGTGAAGGGCATGCAGGGCGACGACGATGCCGAAGTGCGCAAGGCACACGCCTGCGTCAAGCACTACGCGGTGCACTCCGGCCCCGAGTCCCTCAGGCACACCTTCGACGCGAACGTGTCCGAGCGCGACCTGCGCGAGACCTACCTTCCCGCATTCAAGGAAGCCGTCGTCAAGGGCAACGTGGAGGAAGTGATGACCGCCTACCAGCGTTTCCGCGGCATTCCCTGCGGGGCCAGCGACTACCTCATGAACGAAATACTCCGTGACGAATGGGGCTACAAGGGTATCATCACCTCCGACTGCTGGGCCGTCCAGGACTTCTACATGGAAGGCCATCACGAATGGGTGGCCGACGCTGCCGAAGCCACTGCCAAGGCCATCAAGGCCGGCATGAACACCGAGTGCGGCAACGCGTTCGTGCACATCCCCGAAGCGGTGGAGCGCGGCCTCATCACCGTCGAAGACGTGGACAAGTGCCTGAAGCCCCTCCTTATCGACCGCTACATCCTCGGGGAGATGGACGACATCGACCCGTGGGAGAATCTTCCCGAAAGCATAGTGGAAGGCCCCGAGCACAAGGCCCTCAGCCGCAAGATGGCGGGCGAGTCCATCGTCCTCCTCAAGAACGACGGCATCCTTCCCCTTGCGAAGGACACCAGGATTGCGCTGGTCGGCCCCAACGCGGACAACGAGCAGATGATGTGGGGCAACTACAACGCCACCCCGAAGAATACCGTCACCCTCAAGGAGGCCCTCAAGGAAGTGGCCCCGGACCTCGTCTATACGAGAGGCTGCGGTGTCATGGGCAGCGAATTCACGCCAAAAAACACCAGGTTTGACGGAATCGACCTGGACGACGAGAAGGCCCTCGAAAGGGTTGCGGCCAGCTACGGCCTTTCCGCCGGCTTCCTGCGCCACACGATCCAGCGCGAAAAGACCTTCAGGGAAGCCTTCCAGCCCGAGCTCGACAGGAACGCCGTGCTCGCCGCACTCGACGGCATCGACGTGGTAGTGTTCGCAGGCGGCATATCCTCCCGTTTCGAAGGCGAGGAAATGCCGGTGGAACTCCCCGGTTTCTCCGGAGGCGACAAGACCGACATCGCGCTCCCGGCCGTCCAGCTCGAGCTCCTCAGGACTCTCAAGGATGCGGGCAAGAAGGTCATCTTCGTCAACTTCAGCGGCTCCGCCATCGGAATGGAAGAGGTCAAGGAGACCAGCTCCGCCATCCTGCAGGCATGGTATCCCGGTGACGAAGGCGGCCACGCCATCGCCGACATCATCTACGGCGACGTGGTTCCTTCCGCAAAGCTTCCGGTCACCTTCTACAAGAGCATCGACCAGCTGCCCGAATTCCTCAACTACGACATGAAGGGGCATACCTACCGCTTCTTCGAAGGCGAGCCCTCCTATGAGTTCGGCTACGGCCTCAGCTACACCACTTTCAAGTACTTCAAGCCAAGGGTACGGGGCGGCAAGCTCGTAGTGAAGGTGAAGAACACCGGCAAGGTGGATGCGACCGAGGTGGTCGAGCTCTATGTGAAGCGCAACGGTGACGCGGCCGGTCCGGTGAAGACCCTCCGCGGCTTCAAGCGCGTGCACATCCCCGCCGGCAAGGCCGTCAAGGTGAAACTGCCCCTCGACGAGGAGACCTTCACCTGGTGGAGCGAAGAGGACCAGAACATGGTTCCCCTCAAGGGCCGCTATACCCTTATGGTCGGCACCAGCTCCGCAGACGCGAACCTCAAGACCAGGCAATACACCTACAAGTAGAACATTTTTGACATGAAATCCCGTACATTCCTGTTTTCCGCGGCTGTCCTCGCCGCCGCCGTCTCCTGCAGCGGACCGGCGGCGAACATGCAGGACAGGCTCACCAAGAACGACGCCCGGATCGACGCGGTCATCGCCGCGATGACCCTGGAAGAAAAGGTGGAGATGCTTCACGGCAAGACCAACATGTCTTCCGAAGGCGTACCCTCCCAGGGCATCCAGGACATCAAGTACACCGATGGACCTTTCGGTATCCGCGAAGAGAACGGCGAAGGTTTCCGTCCCATGGGGTGGACGACCGATTCGGCGACCTATTTCCCCACGGGCAGCGCACTTGCGGCCACCTGGTCGCGCGAACTTGCCTACAGATACGGCAGGGACATGGGCGCCGAAGCCAGGCTGCGCGGAAAGGATGTGATCCTGGGGCCGGCGGTAAACATCCAGAGGCTCCCCGTAGGCGGCCGCACGTACGAGTATCTCAGCGAGGACCCGTTCCTCGCCGCGGGGCTCGCCGCTGCGTACACCAGGGGTTCCCAGGACGCAGGCACCGCCGTGGCAGTCAAGCACTTCGCCCTCAACAACCAGGAGACCAACCGCGGTTCCTACGACGCCAGGGTGGATGCGCGCACTTTGCGTGAAATCTACCTCAAGCCCTTCGAGGCGGCTGTCGTCGAGGGCGGAGCCATGTCGGTGATGCCGGCCTACAACAAGGTGAACGGCTTCTACTGCTCCGAGAACGACGTGCTTCTGAACGGCATTCTCCGCGGGGAATGGGGATTCAAGGGATTCACCGTTTCCGACTGGGGCGGCACGCACTCCACCGTGGGTGCCGCCCTGGGCGGTCTCGATGTGCAGATGCCCGGTTCCGATTTCTTCGGACAGGCCCTCATCGATTCCGTCCGGGCCGGAAAGGTGCCGGAGAGCGTGATAGACGACAAGGTGCGCAACATACTTCGCGTGCGTTTCGCGATAGAGGCGGTTCCCGAAGACAAGGCCAACAGGGAGCAGACCTCCCGGCCCGAAGGGCGGCAGACCGCGTACGAAGTGGCCGCCAGGTCCATAGTGCTTCTCAAGAACGAGGGGAATGCGCTCCCCCTTCCGTCCGATGTGCGCAAAATCGCCGTGATAGGACGCAATGCGGAGGCCAGGACCGCTTCCGGAGGCATGGGGGCTGGCGTCAAGACGCCCTATGAAATCACGCCCCTCCAGGGCATCAGGGAGGCGGCGGGGCCGGACGTCGAGGTGGCTTATGCGCCCGCGTACAGGAATTATATGGGGATGTTCGCCGCATGGGTGGCCGGCACCGTCGCCGCGGATGAAATCGCGGCTTCCTTCGACGAAGCCCCCGACGCCACCCTGCTCAGGGAGGCGGTGGACCTCGCCGCGGCTTCCGACGTTGTGATTTTCTTCGCCGGAACCAACAAGTACATTGAGTCCGAAGGACTGGACCGCGGGAGCATCAGCCTCCCGGTGGGGCAGGACAGGATACTCGCGGCCGTCGCGGAAGCGAACCCCAATGTCGTGACCGTGGTGATTTCCGGCGGTCCGTGCGACCTGCGCGAGGCGGACAGGATTTCCCGTGCGGTCGTGCAGGGCTGGTGGAACGGCATGGAAGGCGGGCACGCCCTCGCCGACGTGCTTTTCGGCAGGATATCCCCGTCGGGCAAGCTGCCGTTCACTTTCCCGCTCCGGCTGGAGGACTCCCCGGCTTTCGCCCTGGGCAGCTATCCCCAGAAGGAGGATGTCGAGGAAGACGTGTTCCGTTCCCAGCACAGGGCCGACCTGGGCGGCAGCGGCAGTTTCAGGACCCGGAAAATCACCGCCGAATACAGCGAGAAGAGCCTGGTGGGCTACCGCTGGTTCGACACGAAGGAGGTGGACGTGCTCTATCCGTTCGGGTACGGCCTCAGCTATGTCCCCTTCGAATATGACGCCCTCTCCACCGACAAGCGGGCCTATGGGGCCGGCGGCACCGTGAAGCTGTCCTTCAAGCTTGCCAACAGGGGGCGGATGGCGGCCGAAGAGGTGTGCCAGCTGTATGTGCACCGCACGGACTCCTCCGTCGAATGGCCGTACAAGGAACTGAAGGGCTTCCGGAGGGTGAGCGTAGGGCCGGGAGAAACCGTTACCGTGCGCATCGACGTTCCCGTGTCCGAACTGCGCTACTGGGATGAGACCGCGGGCGGATGGGCCCTCGAACGCGGCGCCGTCGAAATTCTCGTGGGCTCCTCGTCGCAGGACATTCGCCTGCGCAAGACTATAGACATAAAGTGAAAGCAAATATACAACGTATGAAAGGGACAGGCATGCTCATGCTCTCGCTGGCGGTGCTGGCGGGATGCAGTACAAACGTAAAGGTCAGGGAATGGGTTTCCTCCACGGATTCCGTGAAGTGGCAGGGGCACGACATCTCCGCGGAAGCGCTGAAGGAAGCCGCTGAGAACACCATCGTCGTCGATCCTGCGAGGACGGACCAGGTGATGAAGGGTTTCGGCACCTGCTTCAACGAGCAGGGCTGGGCGTCCCTGAGCGCCGTGCCGCAGGAAGAGCGCGACGGCATTTTCCGGGAACTCTTCTCCGGGGAGGGCGCCGGCCTCACCTGCAACCGCATGCCTGTGGCATCCAACGACTTCTCGCTCAAATCCTACTCCTACGACGACGTTGACGGCGACTTCGCCATGGAGCACTTCTCCATAGACAACGACAGGGCCACCCTCATCCCCTTCATAAAGGAAGCGCAGAAGGTGAACCCGTCCCTGCAGATATGGGCGTCCCCCTGGTGCCCTCCCTCATGGATGAAGACCAACAAGCACTACGCCTGCGCGTCCACCAAGGGGCTTGCCGAACGCTTCGCCGCTCTGCGCAAGCGCATGGAGGCCACGGGCTTCGGGGAGAACCCCGACAGGCCGCGTCCGGACACCGGCTTCAGCATGGAGCTCGTGGACAACGGCCTGGACCCGTCCAAGACCATCAGCGAAGGTGAAGACGGTTTCGTGCAAGAAGAGAAGTATCTCGACGCATATGCGCGCTATTTCGGCAAGTTCATCGACGCCTACAAGGCCGAAGGCATAGACATATGGATGGTCATGCCCCAGAACGAGTTCAATTCCGCGCAGCCCTATCCGGCCTGCACATGGACGGCCAAGGGCCTCACATCCTTCCTGCACTACCTGGTTCCCGAAATGGAAAAGAGGGGCGTGCAGGTCTTCTACGGCACGGTGGAAAGGGCCGACCGCAGCCTCACCGACACCGCCCTCCGGGACCCGGAGATTGGCTCCAGGCTCGGCGGCGTGGCGTTCCAGTGGGCGGGCAAGGACGCGCTCCCGCTCATCCGCGCCGATTATCCGGACCTCACGTACGTGCAGTCCGAGCAGGAATGCGGCAACGGCCGCAACGACTGGGAGGCCGCCCTCCACGCCTGGGACCTCATGAAGCACTACATAGGAAACGGCTGCTCCATCTACGATTACTGGAACACCTCCCTTTTCCTGGGCAAGCCCAGTGTATGGGGCTGGCACCAGAACTCCCTCATAACCGTCGAGGAAGGCACCGGCAAGTTTGAATACACCCCCGAATTCTATGTCCTGAAGCATGCCAGCCACTATGTGAAGCCCGGAGCCAAGCGCATCGTGCTCGAAGGCACATATGGCAACGCCCTCGCTTTTGTCAATCCCGACGGCAGCGTGGCCCTGCTCGCGGGGAACCAGACCGACGCTCCCGTGCCCGTCACGGTGCAGCTCGGGAAGAAATCCGTCAGCTTCGCCCTGCCGGCACAGAGCGTCAATACGATAGTGCTCTAAAAAATGAAAAAGACGCTTGTTTCCCTTGCCGCGATGCTGCTGGCCGGAGTCTCCGCCTCCGCATTCACCGCAATTACGGACCTGCGCGTGCAGAATTCCGTCGAGCCCATGGCTGTGGAAGACGCGCACCCCCTCTTCAGCTGGAAGATGCACTCCGACGAACCCGGCCAGCGCCAGACCGCCTACCGTATCGTGGTGAGGCGCGAAAGCGGCGGCACCGCCCTCTGGGACACTGGCAGGGTGGAGGACTCGCGCTCCGTCGGCATACCCTATGCCGGCGTCATGCTCCAGCCGGAAAAAGCGTATTCCCTGGAACTTACCGTGTGGGACAAGGACGGGCTCGCCCATGAGGCCTCCACCCGCTGGGAAACGGGGATCATGAGCCCGAAGCAGAGCGCATGGAAAGGAGCGGAATTCGTCGGAAGCACGGCCCGGTCCCTGGACGCCATGTCCCAGATAGTTTACGGCATAAGCACCGATTTCAAGGGCAGGGTGGCTTCTCTCATCCTCGGGGCCGACGACATGCGCATGAACGACTCCTTCCTCAACGGCTACGGCATGGAAGGGGAGAATTACGTGAGGTTCACCCTGGATACCGGCAAGCCGGAAATCCGCATCTACCGGGTGGGTTACGCTCCCGGCGACAGGGCTGACAGGCCTTTCGTCACGGTAAACGAAGAAACCTATCCCGGGAACAACCTCTCCTCCCTCCTGAAGGAGGACGTGAACACCCTCGAAATATACGGCAGCGCCGGCTCCATCCTCGTGAACATCAACGGAAAGGCCCTCATGGCCAGCACTCCGCAGGAAGAAAATCCCCTGTTCTGGGAAAGGCGCGCGACGGGCCCCAGGCCCGCCAGGTTCCCGATAAGCCCATACGGCACCGGAGGCAATTATCCGGTTTTCCCGGTCATCGCATCCGTGGGGTTCGCCTCCGAGCCGGGAACCACCACGGAATATACCAATTACCGCATACTCGCAAAAGGGCAGAGCGAGGACCCGGTGCTCTTTGACAATACCCTCGGGAAGGGATATTCCCTGTTCGAGGGCCTTCCCGGCGTCAGCGTGCAGGGGGACAGGATAATCGTCTCCAATCCCGGCGGCGACGTGCTCATGGGCTGGGCCGACCCTACCTACGGCGGCACCACCATGGTGCGCACGGAATTCGAGACTTCCGGAAGTCCCGTGCGCAGGGCCAGGCTCTATGCCACCGCCATGGGCGCCTACCAGATGTTCATCAACGGCAGCAGGGTGGGGGACGCATGGTTCGCCCCCGGCGACAGCCAGTACAGGGAGACTATGGGCTACCATGCCTACGACGTGACAGATTTGCTCCGCTCCGGGCGCAACGCCATGGGCGCGGAACTTTTCGGAGCCTGGTATTCGGGCTACATGACCTTCGCCGCCACCAACTATAATTTCTTCGGCGACCACACCGCGCTCCTCGCCAGGCTCGTGATAAGCTACGAGGACGGGACCACCCAGGAAGTGGTAACCCGCCCGGATAGCTGGAAGACCTTCAACGAAGGCCCTGTAAGGGCCGGCGACTTCTTCATGGGAGAGCGTTACGACGCGTGCCGTGAAAGCGCGGTAAGCGGCTGGAGCGAAGCCTTCTACGACGACTCCCTCTGGCAGCTGGCGGAAATCATTCCGAAGCGCAGCTGGGTGGATTTCGACTTCATGGCCCGCTACGACGAGCCGGTGAAGGTGCGCGAAACTCTCGGGGCCGTGCGCGTGATGCCCGTGCACAAGGCGGGCACCTACATCTACGACATGGGCGTGAACATGGTGGGAGTGCCTTCCATCACCATCCCCGCCGGCTGGCTGCGCAAGGGCGACAAGGTCATACTCTCCTACGGGGAACAGGTTTACCCCGGGCTCAGGGGGGACGACCGGGACTATGTGAGGCGCTTCGGCAGCAAGGGGCTGGGCGTCGCCGGGCATATCCTTTACGAGACCAACCGCGCTGCGCTCGACATCGACACCTACGTGGCGGCGGGCAGCGGCGAAGTCACCTTCACCCCCCGTTCCACCTTCCGCGGATACCAGTACATCCAGATAATCATACCGGGCTCCCGGGCTCCGCTCCCGCTTTCGAACGTGAAGGGGCTGGTGCTGTCTTCCTGCGGCATTCCCGACGGCACATACGAGGCCGTCACGCAGGACGCCCGCACCGGCGAACTCGCCGGCCGCCTCTTCCGCAACATCCAGCGCAGCCAGCTCGGAAATTTCTTCACCATACCCACCGACTGCCCGCAGCGGAACGAGCGCATGGGCTGGACGGGTGACGCGCAGGCCTACAGCCGCACCGCCATCTACAACGCCGACGTGCAGAATTTCTGGAGGCAGTGGATGGTGGCCCTGCGGGACGACCAGGGCGTGGGGAGCGACACCGAGGCGGCCGGCGGCATAGGCAGCACCGTGCCCACCTACAACAAGGCCGACGACAGCACTTTCGCGGACGGGACCACCTGGGGGGCGGCGGTCTGCATGGTGCCCTGGCAGATGTACAGCATGTACGGCGACACGCAGATCGTCCGCGAGAACATGGATGCCATGATGGCCTGGCTCAACGGCATGGACTACTACGACTTCAGCGCGGAGTATCCCCATCTCTCCTCGAAGGCTTCCGGTCTCTCCGACCACCTCGCCATGGACGGCAGGATTCCCGCAGACCTCCCCAACAATGCCATCTACATCTACATGATGGACGTCACCGCCCGCATGGCGCGCGCCATAGGCAGGGACGACTATGCCAGCATCCTGGAGGAGCGCTGCGCGGCCGCGAAGGAAGAGTGGAACAAGGCGTATTTCGACAGCGAATCCGGCCGCACCAAGACGGTGGACGGACTGACGGTGAACACGCAGACCTCATACGCCACGCCGCTCAATTTCGGAGTCTTTTCGGAGGAGAACGCGCCCAGGGCCGCGGCGAGGCTCGCCGAGATAGTGGCGGAGCCGTCCAGGAGCGGTCCGGCGGAAGGGGAGAAAATCTATTACAACGAAAACCTCGCCTTCGGGGTGCTGGGCAGCGGAAACACCTCGTACGACTTCGAGCCCTATACCATCACATCCGGATTTTCGGGCACCCCCAACCTCCTTCCCGCCCTTTCCAAGGCCGGATACTGGGAGCAGGCGGCCAGGCTTTTCACCAGCACCGGCTACGTGTCGTGGCTCTATCCCGTAACCAGGGGCGCCACTTCCATGTGGGAGCGCTGGAATTCCTATGACACGGCGTTCTCGGAGCACAACCAGAACAGCATGAACTCCTTCAACCATTTCGCGCTGGGTTCCGTGGGCTCGTGGATGTACGAGTACCAGCTGGGCATCGCCGAGGGAACGCAGGCGGGCTACAAGGACTTCGTGCTCCAACCCGAGGCGAGCTACGGCTACCTTTCCCTCAGCGGGAGCTACAACTCCAACTACGGACGCATAGAAAGCGCCTGGAAGGCGGACGGGAAGGGCAACATGACGGAATACAGCTGCACCGTTCCGGCCAACACCGCGGCAACGCTCTACCTGCCCGTGGAAAATGCGGCCGCGGCGGGAGAAGGCTGCGAATTCGTCTCATCCGAGGTGCACAACGGGGTGCGCTGCGCAGTTTACAGACTGCAGTCCGGGAAACATTCGTTCAAAAAACAGCAATAAACAGACAATACCATGAAAAGAACCGTAATTTTTGCTCTTTGCGCGGCGGCCCTGCTCTTTGCGGGCTGCAAACCCGCCGTGAAGGAACTCCCCAGGGGAGAAGCGTCGGCGGAACTTTCCGCCGCGGCCGACCGCTTCATCGGCGCCGCGAAGAAAGACCTTTCCTGGGACATCCATTCCATAATGGTGCTGCAGCACGGAAAGGTGCTGTACGAGAAGTGGCTCGGGCTGGGTGCTCCCGACGAGCCCCACATCATGTGGTCGGTGAGCAAGACCTTCACCGCCACCGCAGTGGGCTTCGCCATCGAGGAAGGTCTCCTGAAGCTGGACGACAAGCTCATCTCCTTTTTCCCCGACGACCTCCCGGACAAAGTGACCGACAACCTCGCGGCAATGACCGTGGAACACCTCCTCACCATGAACACGGGGCATCCGGGGTCAATCCCCACTTCCGGTGCCGCCATGGAGAAGGGCTGGGAGAAGTACTTCCTTTCGCAGCCCGTGATCCACGAGCCAGGCACATATTTCATTTACAACAGCATGGCCTCCTACATGCTGTCGTCCATAGTGCAGAAGGTGACGGGACAGAAGATCAACGATTACCTGCTTCCCCGGCTCTGGAAACCGCTCGGCATAGAGCAGCCCCGATGGGATGAGAACGGACACGGAGTGAACTGCGGTGGCTGGGGCCTTTTCCTCAAGACCGAGGACATGGCCCGCATGGGACTGTGCCTGCTGAACAACGGTAAATTCGACGGAAAGCAGGTAATTCCGGCTTCCTGGGTGGAGCAGATGACCACCTACAAGGTGCCCTGCCAGAATGCCGGCGCCACCCCCGAAATGGTTCCCGACCTCGAAGAACGCAACTTCATGCCCGACTGGAGGGAGGGCTACTGCTACCAGATGTGGCGGGGCGCCCACAATACGGTCCGGGCCGACGGCGCGTACGGCCAGTATATCATCCTCTGCCCCGACAAGGATGCGGTGATCGTGCTCACCGACCAGGCCGAAGACCTCCAGAAAATACTCACATTGACGTGGGACGAAATCCTGGCCGCGCTTTAAGGGACCTGGTGCTGCCCCTCGCGGCCGCCTCCGCGGCGGCCTGAGGGCGTCAGGCCCCGGTGGTCATTTCCCGGTATTCGCTGGGAGTCATTCCTGCAAGGCGCTTGAAGGCGGTGAGGAAGTAGTCGTAATTCTGGAACCCCATGGAATATGCGATTTCCTTCACGGGCCTGGCGGTATTGGTGAGGGCCTCCTTCACCTTGGAGAACTTCACTTCCAGGATGTATTTGGCCGGCGGGAATCCGGTGTACTGCCTGAAAGCCTTGCGGAAGGCGGAATAACTCATGTACAGGCGCTCCGCCACCTGCTCGGGCTGTATGTGGGAATACTCCGCGGCGATGATGGCCTTGGCTTCGTCTATCTTGTCCATCATCCCGGAACTCTGGAAGGAACGGTTCTTGTCGTAGAAGAAGGCAAGGCTGAGTATGTGTATGGCGGCCGCGCCCAGGGCCTGCTGGAAAGCCGATTTGCCTTCTTCGGCGGTACGTATGGCCTCGTCGTAGAGGTCTATGATGTCGCCGTGCAGTCCGGCGTCGAGCACCGGCTTGCTTCTTGGGAAGAAGCCCCCTTCCAGCATGCCTCCGGCCAGGCTTCCGTTGAAACCTATCCAGTATTCCTTCCATCCGGTGGCGCCGTCGGGACGGTAGGAATGCCATTCCCCCGGGAACAGCAGCATCATGCTCCCCTCCGACACCTCCACGCTGCGGCCCAGCGTCCTGCTGGCGAAACGGCCCTTCCCCCTGGCGATATATACCAGCTGGTATTCCCCGAGGATGCGCCCCTTGTCGGTGGAGAACACATAGCGGGAAGGATGGTCCTGCGGAGGATAGGGCATGCCGGGGCCTATGTCCTGGAATCCCACGGAATTTACCGCTATGCCCCATTGAAGGTCCTGCGGGCTCACTGCCAGGTATTTGAGATGCTTGGAGAGTTCCATGTCGGCGAATGTACTAAAAGAATATCAAAAATCAAAGTTCTTATGTCAAGGGCAAAGCTGGACACCTTATTTAATGATTAAATTTGTAACCAGCAAAATCCACAATCATGACCAAAGTCCACAATTTCCTTGCTTTCGACTGCGGAGCCACAAGCGGCAGGGCCATCCTGGCCACATTCCAAAGCGACGGCACCTTCTCCATGAGGGAAATCCACCGTTTCCCCGATCGCATACTCAATTTTGGCGGAAAATGGTTCTGGGACGTCTATGCCATGTTCCAGAGTTTCCGTGAGGCGCTCGAAAAGCTGCGTTCCGAAGACATCGTCCCGGATTCCATAGGAATAGACACCTGGGGCGTGGACTTCGGCCTGCTCGCGGAAGACGGCACGCTCCTCGGCCTGCCCCGCTGCTATCGCGACCCATACACTTCCGGCATCCCGGAGGAATTCTTCAAGACCGTATCCCACAGCGAGCTGTACGGCGCCACGGGCATTCAGATCATGGACTTCAACAGCATTTTCCAGCTGTACGCCCAGAAGAAGGAAGGTTTCGCTCCCCTCAAGGGCGCGAAGGACCTCCTCTTCATGCCCGACCTCCTGAGCTACCTGCTCACGGGAAAGCGCATCTGCGAATATACCGACGCCTCCACTTCCGGCATGATGAACCAGAGCACCCGTTCCTTCCAGAAGGAATTCCTGGAGCGCATCGGGGTGGATTCCGGCATCCTGCGTGAAATCGTTCCCTCCGGAACGATGGTCGGCACCCTCCGTCCGGAGCTGGGCTTCGGGGAGATTCCCGTAGTTGCGGTCGCCGGCCACGACACCGCCAGCGCCATCGCCGCGGTGCCTGCCGAAGACGAGCGTTTCGCCTATCTGAGCAGCGGCACCTGGAGCCTGATGGGCATCGAGGTTCCCTCCCCCATAATCACCGCCGAATCCGAAAAGCTCAACTTCACCAACGAAGGCGGCATAGAGGGCACCACCCGTTTCCTCAAGAACATCACGGGGATGTGGCTGCTGGAGCGCTCCCGCGCCGCCTGGAAAGAGCAGGGCAGGGAATACAGCTATGCCGAAATGGAACGCATGGCGAAGGAAAGCATGGACTATCCCGGGCGTTTCAATCCGGACGACCCGCGTTTCGCGAACCCCGCGGACATGGACGCAGAAATCAAAGCCGCGCTTGCCGGGGCCGGCTGCCCCGCTCCCAAGGGTGACGGCGACATCATTTCCTGCATCTACCACTCCCTTGCCGACCGCTACAGGGAAATCATCGGCATGCTCCAGGGTTTCGCCCCCTTCAGGATAGAGAAACTCCATGTAATCGGCGGAGGTTCCGCCAACGCGTTCATGAACCAGCTCACCGCCGACACCCTCGGCATGCCGGTGGTAGCGGGCCCGATGGAGGCCACCGCAATCGGCAACGTCATGATGCAGGCGAAAGCCGCGGGGCTGGTGGAAGACCGCTGGGAAATGAGGCGCCTCATAGCCCGTAATTTTAACGTAAAAACTTATAATCCAACTAAATAACATGAAAGAAGAACTTGTAAAAAAAGCGTATGAAATCGCCAAGGAGCGTTACGCAAAGGTCGGTGTGGACACCGACAGGGCCATCGAACTGCTTGAGAAGCAGCAAATCTCCCTTCACTGCTGGCAGACCGACGACGTAATCGGTTTCGAGAGTGCGGACGGCCTCTCCGGGGGCATCCAGACCACCGGCAACTATCCCGGCCGCGCCCGCAACATCGACGAGGTGCGCAAGGACCTTGAATTCGTAAAAACCCTTCTCGCCGGCAATCACCGTGTGAACCTTCACGAAATCTACGGCGATTTCGGGGGCCGGTTCGTGGACCGCGACCAGGTCGAGCCGAAGCATTTCGAAAGCTGGATGCAGTGGGCGAAGGAGCAGGGCTTCAAGCTCGACTTCAACTCCACTTCCTTCGGCCATCCCAAGAGCGGCGACCTCTCCCTCTCGAACCCCGATCCCGCCATCCGCGAATTCTGGATCGAGCACACCAAGCGCTGCCGCCGCATCGCCGACGCGATGGGCAAATACCAGGACGACCCCTGCATCATGAATATCTGGGTGCATGACGGCAGCAAGGACCAGACCGTCTGCCGCAAGCGCTACCGCGAAATCCTCGCCGACTCCCTGGACGAAATCCTCAAGGAGGAGCTCCCGGGCATGAAGAGCTGCGTCGAGGCCAAGCTCTTCGGCATAGGCCTCGAGAGCTACACCGTCGGCTCCATGGACTTCTACGAGGGCTACTGCGCCACCCGCAAGGTCATGTACACCCTCGACACCGGCCACTACGAGCAGACCGAGAATGTCGCCGACAAGGTGGCCTCCCTGCTCCTCTACGTTCCCGAACTGATGCTGCACGTGAGCCGTCCCGTCCGCTGGGATTCCGACCACGTGACCATCATGAACGACCAGACCCAGGAGCTCTTCAAGGAGCTGGTCCGCGCCGACGGCCTGAACCGCGCCCATGTCGGCCTCGACTATTTCGACGCCTCCATCAACCGCATCGGCGCCTACATCATAGGCACCCGCGCCACCCAGAAGTGCATACTCAGCGCCCTGCTCGAGCCGCTCGGCAAGCTGCGCGAATACGAGGCCAACGGGGAGTATTTCCAGCGTCTCGCCCTCCTCGAGGAGGCCAGGACCCTGCCGCTGGGCGCCGTGTTCGATTACTTCAACTGGAAGAACGGCGTTCCCGTGGGCGAAGAGTTCATCGCCGAAATCGAAAAGTACGAGAAGGAAGTGACCAGCAAGCGTTGCTAAAATGGAAATATTCATAGGTTTGCTTATCATCGCGGTGGGCGCATTCTGCCAGAGCAGCTGTTATGTGCCCATCAAGAAAATACGGGACTGGAGCTGGGAGAGCTACTGGATAGTCCAGGGCTTGTTCGCCTGGCTCATATTCCCGTTCCTGGGCATGCTGCTTGCGGTTCCCGCCGGCCATACCCTGGGAGAGCTGTTCTCCGGGGCGGACCAGTTCCGCCTCTGGATGACCATCCTCTTCGGAGTGCTCTGGGGAGTGGGCGGCCTTACCTTCGGCCTCAGCATGCGCTACCTGGGAGTGGCGCTCGGCCAGAGCATCGCCCTCGGCACCTGCGCAGGCCTGGGCACCATCATGGGCCCGGTGCTCCTGAACATCTTCTTCCCCGAGCAGAAACCTCTCGAAGCGCTCACCTGGAGCGTCATCATAGGCGTCATAGTGACGCTGGTGGGCATTGCCGTCATAGGCGTCGCCGGCGGCATGAAGTCGAAGGAGATCCCCGCCGAAGAGAACTCCAAAAACGAGTTCAACTTCGGCAAGGGCTTGCTGATAGCCCTTCTGGCCGGTTTCATGAGCGGCTGCTTCAACGTTGGCCTGGAGTTCGGCAAGGACATCAACTTCGCCGGGACGGCTCCCATGTTCAAGACCCTCCCCGCCACCTTCCTGGTGACGCTGGGCGGTTTCTTCACCAACGCGGTTTACTGCTTCTGGCAGAATACGAAGAACCACACGTGGAAGGACTACCGCAAGGGAAGCGTATGGGGCAACAACCTCATCTTCTGCTGCCTCGCGGGCCTTCTCTGGTACAGCCAGTTCTTCGGGCTGTCGCTGGGCAAGGGATTCCTCACTTCGAGCCCCACCCTCATGACCCTCGCGTTCTGCATACTCCAGGCGCTCAACGTGGTGTTCAGCAATGTCTGGGGAATAATACTCAAGGAATGGAAAGGCTGCTCGCGCAAGACCGTCACGGTGCTCGTATGCGGGCTGGCGGTGCTCATACTGGCCACCTTCCTTCCGCAACTTATCCGGTAGTTAAAACAAAAAGATGGCAAACGTCGTAATAATGCCCAAGCAGGGGCAGTCGGTGGAGAGTTGCATCCTCACCGAATTCAAGAAGAAAGTCGGCGAAAAGGTGGCTGTAGGGGACGTCCTCTTCAGCTACGAGACCGACAAGGCCTCATTTGAGGAGGAATCGAAGGTGGAGGGGACGGTTCTCGCAGTGTTCTATGCCGAGAACGACGAGGTCCCCTGCCTCTCGAACGTAATGGTCATAGGGGCCGAAGGAGAGTCCTTCGCGGAGTTCGCTCCCGAAGGGGCGGCCGGGGCTGCGGCTCCGCAGGCGGAGCCTTCCCCCGCGGCGGAGGCTCCGAAGGCGGAGGAGAAGTCCTCCCCGGCGGC
>FLNY01003888.1_pt1 | contig 36294 bp, 44 predicted proteins | sample 1140381 | NCBI WGS metagenome assembly FLNY01 (sample SAMEA3878172, study PRJEB12797) | bioreactor metagenome | biome: Moose rumen | place: Sweden | collected 2011-10 | reverse complement strand
CTTGGTCTCAAGACAAGAAAGAAGCACAAGCAGTCTAACAAGCTCATCGTAAGAAGACGCGATGGTAGAGCTATCAAATAAGGAGGATACACATGGCACGTTCATTAAAAAAAGGACCATTTGCTGATGCAAGCTTATTAAAGAAGGTTGAAGCTATGAACGCTAGCGGAGACAAGTCAGTTATCAAGACATGGTCACGCCGTTCTACAATCTTCCCACAGATGGTTGGACATACAATTGCAGTACATGACGGAAGAAAGCATGTTCCAGTATATGTTACAGAGGATATGGTTGGACACAAGCTTGGTGAGTTCGTTGCTACTAGAACCTACAGAGGTCATGGCAAGGACGAAAAGAAGTCAAAAGTACGCTAATTAACAGAAAGGAGTTTTAATCATGGCTAAGGGACATAGATCTCAGATTAAACGTGAGAGAAACGATGTAAAAGATACAAGACCTTCAGCAAAGTTATCTTATGCTAGAATGTCAGTTCAGAAGGCTTGTTTCGTACTTGATGCCATTCGTGGTAAGGATGTTGATACAGCACTTGCTATCGTAATGTACAATCCAAGATACGCTTCAAGCGTTATAGAGAAATTACTCAAGTCAGCTATCGCTAATGCTGAGGAGAATAATGGATTAGACCGTAACAATCTTGTTGTAGCAGAGTGCTACGCTAACAAGGGACCTACAATGAAGAGAATCAGACCTAGAGCACAGGGTAGAGCTTACAGAATCGAAAAGAGAATGAGCCACATTACAATCGTGCTCGATGAGAAAAATTAAGGAGGCAGAACATGGGACAGAAAGTTAATCCTCATGGCTTAAGAGTCGGTGTTATTAAAGACTGGGATTCTAAGTGGTATGCTGAGGGCGAGAATTTCTCAGATTACTTAGTTGAAGACTATAATATCAGAAAATTTCTTAAGAAGAAGCTCTACGCTGCAGGCGTTTCAAAGATCGAAATCGAGCGTGCTGCGGGAAGAGTAAAGGTTACTGTTTATACAGCAAAGCCAGGTGTTGTAATTGGTAAGGGCGGCGCTGAAATCGACAAGATTAAGACAGAGCTCCAGAAGCAGACAAGTGATAAGCTTGTTGTTGATATCAAGGAGATTAAGAGACCGGATCGTGATGCTCAGCTTGTTGCTGAAAATATCGCCGGACAGCTTGAGAACCGTGTATCATTCCGTAGAGCTATGAAGTCTTGCATGTCTAGAGCAATGAAGACAGGTATCAAGGGTATCAAGACAAATTGTTCAGGACGTCTTGGTGGCGCTGATATGGCGCGTAGCGAGTCTTATAACGAGGGTACAATTCCACTTCAGACACTTCGTGCTGATATTGATTATGGATTTGCTGAGGCTGACACTACATATGGTAAGGTTGGCGTAAAGGTATGGATCTACAAGGGTGAAGTACTTCCAAAGAAGAAGAATGTGGAAGGAGGAGCCGAGTAATATGTTAATGCCAAAGAGAGCGAAGCATAGAAAGCAGTTCCGTGGGAACATGGCTGGAAAAGCTTCTAGAGGAAATAAGATTTCATACGGTGAGTATGGTATCGTTGCAGTTGAGCCAGCTTGGATCAAGTCAAATCAGATCGAGGCAGCTCGTATTGCTATGACACGTTACATTAAGCGTGGTGGTAAGGTTTGGATTAAGATTTTCCCTGACAAGCCTGTTACTGCAAAGCCTGCTGAAACACGAATGGGTTCAGGAAAGGGCGCACTTGAATATTGGGTAGCTGTTGTTAAGCCGGGCCGTGTATTATTCGAGATCTCAGGAGTATCTGAGGAGGTAGCTAAAGAAGCACTTCGTCTCGCTACACATAAACTTCCTTGCAAATGCAAGATAGTTTCCCGTGAGGATTTAGAAGGCGGTGAAGCATAATGAAGAATACAAAGTACGTAGAAGATTTAAAAAACACTTCAGTAGCAGAGCTTAATGCTCAGCTTGTTGAAGCTAAGAAAGAGCTTTTCAACTTAAGATTCCAGAATGCTACAAATCAGTTAGACAACACAGCTAGAATCCGTGAGGTTCGTCGTAACATTGCACGTATTCAGACTGTTATTACAGAGATTAGCAAGAACGCATAGTTATCTAGAATCTTAATCATTTGAAAGGAGATACACACGTGGAAGAAAGAAACTTAAGAAAAACACGTACAGGTGTTGTTGTAAGCGACAAGATGGATAAGACAATCGTTGTTGCAATCCGTGACAATGTTAAGCATCCTCTTTACAACAAGATCGTTAAAAAGACATATAAGCTTAAGGCACACGATGAGAACGGAGATGCTCACATCGGTGATACAGTAAAGGTTATGGAGACAAGACCACTCTCTAAGGATAAGAGATGGAGACTTGTTGAAGTAGTTGAGAGAGCAAAATAATTTAAGGAGGCTACTATAATGGTACAACAGGAAAGTAGATTAAAGGTAGCCGATAATACAGGAGCAAAGGAAATCCTTGTTATCCGTGTTATGGGTGGATCTACAAGAAGATATGCCAACATTGGCGACGTAATTACTGCTACCGTTAAAGATGCAACACCAGGTGGCGTTGTAAAGAAGGGTGACGTTGTTAAGGCAGTAGTTGTTCGTTCAGTAAAGGGTGCCCGTCGTAAAGATGGTTCTTATATTAAGTTTGATGAAAACGCAGCTGTCATCATCAAGGATGACAAGACACCAAGAGGAACTCGTATTTTTGGACCTGTAGCTAGAGAGCTTCGCGAGAAACAGTTCATGAAGATCGTTTCTCTCGCTCCAGAAGTATTGTAGGAGGAAGAACGAATGGCAACAATGAAAATTAAAAAAGGCGATATGGTTCGTGTCATTGCCGGTGGTGATGTTAATAACGAAGGTAAAGTTATCGCTGTTGATAAGAAGAATAACACCGTTACAGTTGAAGGTGTAAACATGGTTAAGCGTCATGTTAAGCCTAGCATGACCAACCAGGCAGGTGGAATCATCGAGCAGGAAGCTCCTATCGATATTTCAAACGTTATGTTGCTTCATAACGGTCAGCCTACACGTGTTGGTTTCAAGATGGACGGAGACAAGAAAGTCCGTTTCGCAAAGAAGACCGGCGACGTAATTGACTAATATGAAAGGAGAACAGATCGTTGAGTAGATTAAAAGATCAGTACCTTAATGAGATCGTACCTGCTATGATCAATAAGTTTGGTTACAAGAATATTATGGAAGTTCCTAAGATCGAAAAGATCGTTGTCAACATGGGTGTTGGCGAAGCAAAGGACAACGCAAAGCTTCTTGAGTCTGCAGTCAAGGATATGGAAATGATTACAGGTCAGAAAGCTGTTACAACAAAGGCTAAGAATTCAGTTGCTAACTTCAAGATTCGTGAAGGTATGGCAATCGGATGTAAGACTACACTTCGTGGAGAGAAGATGTACGAGTTCGCAGATCGTCTTATCAATCTCGCACTTCCACGAGTTCGTGACTTTAGAGGTGTAAATCCTAATTCTTTCGATGGAAGAGGAAATTATGCACTTGGTATCAAGGAGCAGATTATTTTCCCAGAGATTGAGTACGATAAGATTGATAAAACTCGTGGTATGGATATCATCTTCGTAACTACAGCTAAGACAGATGAAGAGGCTAGAGAATTACTTCGTTTATTCAATATGCCTTTCGCTAAGGAAGCATAGGAGGAAAGTTATGGCAAAGAAGTCAATGAAAGTTAAGCAGCAGCGCCCAGCAAAGTTCTCTACACAAGAGTACAGTCGCTGCAAAATCTGCGGTCGTCCACATGCATACCTTAGAAAGTATGGTATTTGTAGAGTATGTTTCCGTGAGTTAGCTTACAAGGGACAGATTCCAGGCGTTAAGAAAGCTTCATGGTAAGATAACGAGCACAGATTTATTATTAGGAGGAAATTGCATCATGACAATGAGTGATCCAATAGCAGATATGCTTACAAGAATCCGTAATGCAAATACTGCAAAACATGATACAGTAGATGTTCCTGCATCAAAGATGAAAGTTGCAATTGCTGACATTCTTGTTGATGAGGGATTTATCACAAAGTACGACATCGTTGATAATGGTAACTTCAAGGATATCCGTGTTACATTAAAGTACGGTGCAAATAAGAATGAGAAGATTATTTCTGGTATTAAGAGAATTTCTAAGCCGGGTCTTCGTATTTATGCAGGAAAGGATGATATCCCATACGTTTTAGGTGGACTTGGTATAGCTATCCTTTCAACAAACAAGGGCATCATCACAGACAAGGAAGCTCGTAAGCTTCAGGTTGGTGGAGAAGTTCTTGCATACGTTTGGTAATTAATATCAAACCTTTTATTTAGATGACAAAAGTATAACCCGATTATAGAAGTCGGACATACAACATTTTAAGGAGGTACGGGCATGTCACGTATAGGAAAAATGCCAATCGCAATTCCTGCTGGTGTAACAGTTGAGATTGCAGAAAATAATCATGTGACTGTAAAAGGTCCTAAGGGTACTCTTGAGAGAACTCTTCCAGCTGAGATGGATATTAAGCTCGAGGGTGCTGAAGTTGTTGTTACAAGACCTAATGATTTAAAGAAAATGAAGTCTTTACATGGTCTTACAAGAACACTTATCAACAACATGGTTGTAGGTGTTACAACAGGCTATGAGAAGACTCTTGAAGTTAACGGTGTAGGTTACAGAGCATCTAAGGCTGGTAAGAAGCTTACTCTTAACCTTGGTTACTCTCATCCGGTAGAGATGGAAGATCCTGAGGGTGTTGAGTCAACTGTTGACGGAAATAAAATTATCATCAAGGGTATCGACAAGGAAAAGGTTGGACAGTATGCTGCCAACATTAGAGATAAGAGAAGACCTGAGCCATACAAGGGTAAGGGTATTAAGTACGCTGATGAAGTTATTAGACGTAAAGTCGGTAAGACCGGTAAGAAATAGTAAAGGAGTGAATGTAAAATGGTAAGTAAGAAATCAAGATCACAAGTTCGCCAGACAAAGCATAGAAGACTTCGTAACACTCTAGCCGGTACTGCAGAAAGACCTCGCCTTGCAGTGTTCAGAAGCAACAATCACATGTATGTTCAGGTTATTGATGATACATGCGGAAATACACTCGTTTCAGCATCTACTCTTGACGCAGACGTTAAGGCAGATCTTGCTAAGACAAATAACGTAGAAGCTGCTTCAAAGCTTGGTACAGTTATTGCTAAGAAGGCACAGGAAAAAGGAATCAAGGAAGTCGTTTTCGACAGAGGTGGTTACATTTATGCCGGCAAGGTTGCAGCATTAGCTGATGCAGCTAGAGAAGCTGGATTAGAATTCTAGGAGGAGAACACATGAAACGTGAAATCATTGACGCTAGCCAGTTAGAGTTAACTGAGCAGGTTGTAGAAATTAAGCGTGTAACAAAGGTTGTTAAAGGTGGACGTAACATGCGTTTCACAGCTCTTGTTGTAGTAGGCGATAACAACGGACACGTTGGCGCTGGACTTGGCAAGGCAGCTGAAATTCCAGAAGCTATCCGCAAGGGTAAGGAAGATGCTATGAAGAAGCTTATTTCAGTTAAGCTTGATAACAACCATAGTATTACACATGATATTCAGGGTAAGCACACAGGTGCTTCTGTACTTCTTAAGAAGGCTCCAGAAGGTACCGGTATTATCGCTGGTGGTCCAGCGCGTGCCGTATGTGAGCTTGCAGGTATTCAGAATATCCGTACAAAATCACTTGGATCATCAAATAAGCAGAACGTTGTTCTTGCTACTATTGAAGGACTTAAGCTTCTTAAGTCACCTGAGGAAGTAGCCAAGGCTCGTGGCAAGAAGGTTGAAGACATTCTTGCTTAAGGAGGAAAGGAAAATGGCAGAGAAGAAGTTAAGAGTAACACTCGTAAAATCTACAATCGGTGCTGTTCCAAAGAACAAGAAGACTGTAGAAGCACTTGGCCTTAGAAAGGTCAATAAGACTGTTGAGCTTCCTGACAACGACAGCGTTCGAGGAATGCTTAGAATGGTCAATCACTTAGTAAAAGTTGAAGAAATTTAATAGAAGGAGGTGCCATAATGGATTTATCTAACTTACAGCCAGCAGAAGGCTCAAAGCACAGTGATAATTTCAGAAGAGGCCGTGGTCACGGTTCAGGTAATGGCAAGACTGCTGGTAAGGGTCATAAGGGACAGAAGGCTCGTTCAGGCGGAAGCATTAGACTTGGATTCGAAGGTGGACAGATGCCTTTATACAGACGTCTTCCTAAGCGTGGTTTCAAGAATAGAAATACAAAGGAAATCGTTGGTATCAATGTTTCTTATTTAGAGAGATTTGATAATGGTGCTACTGTAACTGTTGATACACTCATTGAGAGCGGTATCATTAAGAACCCTCGTGATGGCGTTAAGATTCTTGGCGGCGGAGAGCTTACAAAGAAGCTCAACGTTCAGGCTAATGCATTCAGCGCTAGTGCAAAGGAGAAGATTGAAGCCTTAGGCGGAACTGCAGAGGTGATCTAATGTTTCAGACACTACGCGATGCTTTTAAAATTAAAGATTTAAGAAGACGTATAGGTTTTACTTTTTTAATGCTCATCGTTGTCCGACTTGGAAGCTTGCTTCCAGTGCCGGGCATTGATGCCAGCAAGATTAGTAGCCTTTTCGCGGATAGTGATAGTGCATTGAATTTCTTTGATTCAATCACTGGTGGTTCTTTTTCACAAATGTCAGTGTTCGCATTGAACATCACACCATACATTACTTCATCAATTATTATGCAATTACTTACAATTGCATTTCCTAAATTGGAAGAGATGCAGCGTGATGGAGAGGCTGGAAGAAAAAAGATGACGCAGATTACGCGTTATCTCACAGTTGCTTTAGCTCTTGGTGAATCTATTGCCATGGCAATTGGATTCGGCAGAAGTAACTATCTTGAGGAATTCAGTGTGGTATATGTTTTACTTGTTGTCGCTTCTTTGACAGCAGGTTCTGCAGTACTCATGTGGATTGGCGAGCAAATCACTGAAAAGGGAATTGGAAATGGTATTTCAATAGTCCTTACTATTAATATTATTAGTCGTATTCCCAGTGATTTGACTACGTTATACGATCAGTTTATGAAGGGGAAGACAGTACCAAAGGCTGTATTGTCAGGTGTGATTATAGCAGCAATTATTGTTGCCCTTGTTGTATTCGTAGTAATCCTTCAGAGCGCTGAAAGACGTATTCCGGTACAGTATTCAAACAAGATTCAAGGCAGAAGGCAGGTTGGTGGTAATTCATCTGTTATCCCTATGAGGGTTAATACAGCTGGTGTTATCCCAGTTATTTTTGCCCAGTCCTTACTTCAGACACCAATAATGTTGGTACAGCTTTTTGCCAGCGATAAGGTATCTGGTGTGTGGACCAAGATTCTTAATGCAATGAATCAATCACATTGGTTCAATACTGATGATTGGGTTTCATCAATAGGCGTTATAGTTTATGTGCTTCTTATTATTGGTTTTGCATATTTCTATACAGAAATAACATTCAATCCATTAGAGATTGCAGAAAACTTAAAACGCTCTGGTGGATTTATTCCTGGAATCAGACCAGGCAAGCCGACATCTGATTATCTTACAGCTATTCTTAAGCATGTGATTTTTATCGGAGCAATAGGACTTGCAATTGTTGCATTATTGCCAATTGTGTTTAATGGATTGTTTGGCGCTAGTGTTTCGTTCGGCGGTACTTCAATAATCATTATTGTTGGTGTTATTGTAGAGACATTAAAGCAGGTAGAATCGCAAATGATGGTTCGTAATTATAAAGGATTTTTAAATGACTAATTAGTCTTAACACTTAAGGAGATACGTGGATAGCCGCGTATCTCTTAAGGTGTTTTAAGAGAAATAAACTTTCATCTATGCAGGAGGATTTGTTAAATGAAGATTATTATGTTAGGTGCACCTGGTGCAGGCAAAGGAACGCAGGCAAAGCAGATTGCTGCAAAGTATTCAATTCCTCACATTTCTACAGGTGATATATTCCGAGCTAACATTAAAAACGGAACAGAACTTGGTAAAAAGGCAAAGGAATACATGGATCAGGGTTTGCTTGTTCCAGATGAACTTACATGTGATCTCGTAATGGATCGTATTGCCCAGGATGATGCGAAAAATGGATTTGTATTAGATGGTTTTCCAAGAACAATTCCACAGGCAGAGGCTCTTGATGCAGCTCTGACAAAAATAGGACAATCTATGGATTACGCAATAGATGTTGATGTTCCAGATGAAAATATTATAAATAGAATGTCGGGCAGAAGAGCTTGTCTAAATTGCGGTGCTACATATCACATTGTGTCAATTCCTCCTAAAAAGGAAGGGATATGTGATTCATGTGGTAGTGAGTTAGTGCTTAGAGATGATGATAAGCCTGAGACTGTAAAAAAGAGATTGGATGTATATCATGATCAGACTCAGCCATTAATTGATTATTATAGAAATAAGGGCATTCTTAAGTCTGTAAGTGGTACACAGCCAATGGAAAAGGTCTTTGAAGATATAACCGCTATTTTAGGAGCTTAAGATGTCAGAAACTATTACTATTAAAACTGAAGAACAATTACAATTGATGCGAGAGGCTGGTAAGATTCTTGCCCAGGTACATGAAACTCTTGCTAAGGAGATTCATGAAGGAATGTCTACTTTAGATGTTGACCGATTGGGTGAAGAAATCATTCGGAGTTACGGTTGCGAACCTAATTTTAAGGGGTTATACGGATATCCAGCCAGTGTTTGTGTTTCTGTAAATGATGAGGTCGTTCACGGAATACCTACGGATGACCACATTCTTCTAAATGGTGATATAGTTAGTCTCGATACCGGAGTACTTTATAAGGGGTATCATAGTGATGCTGCTAGAACGATTGCAGTTGGTGAGATTAGCAAAGAGGCCCAGCTTCTTATAGAGAGGACTCGTCAGTCATTTTTTCAGGGTATGAAATATGCTACTGCAGGACGACATCTATATGATATTTCTGGTGCAATTGGTAGTTATGCTGAGAGTTTTGGATATGGAGTTGTCAGAGATTTGGTAGGACATGGAATTGGCACAGCATTGCATGAGGCACCAGAGATTCCAAACTATAAAAAAAGTTTTCGCAGAGGACCAAAGTTGAAAGCAGGAATGACATTGGCAGTTGAGCCGATGATCAATGCCGGAGGACCGGATGTTTGTTGGATGGATGATGACTGGACAGTTGTTACCATGGATGAGTCATTATCAGCACATTATGAAAATACTATAATAATTACTGAAGGTGATCCGGAAATATTAACTCTTACACCTTCGGAGTTATCAAATCCGGAGGGCAATAAATGGATTTAATTTTTGCAACTTCGAAAGCGGGTCATGACAAAGGGCAGACTTTTGTAGTAATAAAGGAAGAAGATAAATATTTGTTTTTAGCTAATGGCGAGAATAAGACAATTGTTAATCCCAAGAAGAAAAAAAGGATTCATTTGCAGATTATAAAAAATATTCCATCAGAAGTTCTTGATGAGATAGGCTCCATTGAGAAATATGATGATATATCAATTAGGAAAATTCTTAAGGTTTATAATAGGAGGAATGAAAATGTCTAAAGCAGACGTGATTGAAGTAGGAGGAGTTGTTGTTGAAAAGCTTCCAAATGCGATGTTTAAAGTTGAACTTGAAAATGGACATCAGATTCTAGCTCACATTAGTGGCAAGTTGAGACAAAATTATATTCGTATTTTACCTGGTGATAAAGTTACAATAGAAATGTCACCATATGATCTTTCTAAAGGAAGAATTATTTGGAGAGATAAATAAAATTAGTTGACATCCCCTTGTTCGCCCGCTATAATATTGAGCGGACGTTTTAGGGCGTCTATAAATTAAAGTTGACCACAACCTTTGAAAAAAAGGGCATGGAAAGGAGGAAAATCGTGAAAGTAAGATCTTCTGTAAAGCCTATGTGCGAGAAGTGCAAGGTCATCAAAAGAAAGGGTAGTATTCGTATCATTTGCGAAAACCCAAAGCATAAGCAGCGCCAGGGTTAATTGACGGCTTATAATGCTTTTATTATGTGCGGCTGCAGCTTGAAAGTATCTAATTCAGGCTGTTCATAATAAAATGGTCCTAACATACCGAGGACCGAATTGGACAAGATATGGGAATACACACATTTCAGGCCGGTTTACCGGAGCTGTATATCTTATATCGCTTATTAATTGAGAAATTTAATGGAGGTGTAAACACACATGGCTCGTATTGCAGGTGTAGATTTACCAAGAGACAAGAGAATTGAAATTGGTTTAACTTACATTTACGGAATTGGTAGAGTAAGCTCAAACAAGGTTCTTGAAGCAGCTGGTGTTGATCCTAACACTCGTGTTAAGGATTTGACAGATGAAGAAGTTAAGAAGATTAGCACTGTCATCGACGAGACACTTACTGTAGAGGGTGATCTTAGAAGAGAAGTAGCTCTTGATATTAAGAGATTGCAGGAAATTGGATGCTATAGAGGAATTCGTCATAGAAAGGGTCTTCCGGTTCGTGGACAGAAGACTAAGACAAACGCTCGTACTCGTAAGGGTCCAAAGCGTACTGTAGCAAATAAGAAGAAGTAATTATTTGTTGATTATGAAGGCTCGCATATCATTGATTGTATGTCTTTGATATTTTGAGTTGAATTGTTTCGTTAAATAAGAAATTAGAAAGTAGGTTAGTTTAATTATGGCTAAAGTTGCAAAGAAGACAACAAAAAAGCGTGTAAAGAAAAACGTTGAACACGGACAGGTACATGTTCAGGCATCTTTCAATAATACTATCGTTACTATTACTGATGCACAGGGAAACGCTCTTTCATGGGCAAGTGCCGGTGGTCTAGGATTTAGAGGTTCAAGGAAATCTACTCCTTATGCTGCACAGATGGCAGCAGAGACAGCAGTTAAGGCTGCATTAGTTCACGGTTTAAAGAGTGTAGATGTATTCGTAAAGGGACCAGGTTCAGGACGTGAGGCTGCAATCAGAGCGATTGATGCAAATGGAGTTCAGGTTCTTACAATTAAGGATGTTACTCCGGTTCCACATAACGGATGTCGTCCACCAAAGCGTAGAAGAGTCTAATTAGGAGGAAAATCTAATGGCAGTTAATAAGACACCAGTTCTTAAAAGATGTAGATCTCTTGATTTAGATCCTACATTTTTAGGATATGATAAAAAGTCACGTAGACAGAAGAATAGAGGAAGAGGCAAGAAGTCTGAGTACGCTCTTCAGCTTCAGGAAAAGCAGAAGGCTAAGTTTATTTATGGCGTGCTTGAGAAGCCATTCCGTAATTATTATGAGAAGGCTGATCGTCAGAAGGGCATGACAGGTGAGAATCTTATGACAATGCTTGAAAGCCGTCTTGATAACGTAGTATTTCGTATGGGATTTGCACGTACAAGAAGAGAGGCTCGTCAGGTTGTTGATCACAAGATGTTCCTTGTAAATGGCAAGACAGTTAACATTCCTTCATACCTTGTTAAGGCTGGAGATGTTATTGAGGTTCGTGAGAAGTCTAAGAGCCTTCAGAGATTTAAGGATATTACTGAGGTTACAGCAGGAAGAATTACTCCTGAGTGGGTAGAAGTTGACGCTGAGAACCTTAAGGGTACAGTTAAGGAGCTTCCTAACAGAGAGCAGATTGATGTTCCTGTAGACGAAATGCTTATCGTCGAGTTATATTCAAAGTAATAATAAATTTATTAAAATTTTGCAAAAAGCACTTATACAAGCTTGCTTGTATAAGTGCGATTTGTTAAAATTTTTTTGTGCGACAATGAGCAATGAATGGGTGAATTTTGTGATGTTTTATTAATTTAGGATATAAATTATCAATATTTTACTTTGAATATATCCTTGTTAATTGATTGCAATTGTTCATCTTTTTTGTGTCTAGTATAAAATTTAAGGAGGCATTGTAGTGTTAAATTTTGAAAACCCAAACATAGAGATCGCTGAGATTTCTGAGGACAAAAAATACGGCAGATTTGTTGTTGAACCTCTTGAAAGAGGATATGGTACAACACTTGGTAATTCGCTTCGCAGAATTATGCTTTCATCTCTGCCAGGAGCTGCAGTTAGCCAGATTAAAATCGAAGGAGTTCTTCATGAATTTAGCGCCATTCCTGGTGTTAAAGAAGACGTTACTGAGATTGTTATGAATATCAAAGAGCTTGCTATTAGAAATAACAGCAGTTCTGATGAGCCAAAGACAGCATATATTGAGTTTGAGGGTGAAGGTACAGTTACTGCTGCCGATATCCAGGTGGATTCTGATATTGAGATTATCAACCCTGATCTTGTTATAGCCCATCTTAATGGTGGAGCTGATTGTAAGCTTTACATGGAGCTTACTATTACAAAGAATCGTGGTTATATTTCTGCTGACAAGAATAAAACACCAGACACTCCTATTGGCAAGATTGCAGTTGATTCAATCTATACACCGGTAGAGCGTGTTAATATGACTGTTGAGGATACTCGTGTAGGTCAGGTTACTGATTATGACAAACTTACACTTGATGTATACACAAATGGTACAATGGGTCCGGATGAGGCCGTTTCTATGGCAGCAAAGGTACTCAGTGAGCATTTGAATTTATTTGTTAATCTTTCAGAGGCAGCACAGGATCTTTCTGTTATTGCAGATAAGCCTGCTGATACTACAGGAAAGACTCTTGAGATGAGCATTGATGATCTTGAGCTTTCAGTTCGTTCATATAACTGCTTAAAGAGAGCCGGTATTAATACTGTAGCTGAGCTTTGCGACAAGTCACCTGATGATATGATGAAGGTACGTAATCTTGGTCGCAAGTCTATGGAAGAAGTAGAGCAGAAGCTTGGTGAACTTGGCCTTTCACTCAGATTAGTTGAGGACTAGTTCATTAGCATATTGTAACAGGAAATTATTGCGTGACCTATAAGACCGATGAGCATGGATGCGCATGCCTTTCCATCATTTAGTTGTGAGATAAGACCGATGAGCACTCATGACGCCAGTATTTAAGGAGAAAAGAAATGGCAAAGTACAGAAAATTAAGCAGAACATCTTCACAGAGAAAAGCTCTTTTAAGAAATCAGGTAACAGAGCTTCTTTATCATGGCAAGATTGTTACTACTGAGGCTAAGGCTAAGGAAGTAAAGAAGATTGCTGAGCACATTATTACACTTGGTGTAAAGGAAAAGGATAACTTCGAGGAAGTTACAGTTCAGGCAAAGGTTGCTCGTAAAGATAAAGACGGCAAGAGGGTAAAAGAAGTTGTCGATGGCAAGAAGGTTACTGTATATGATACAGTAGATAAGACTATCAAGAAGGATAATCCTTCAAGACTTCATGCTCGTCGCCAGATGATGCAGGTTCTTTATACACCTACAGTTAAGGGTGAGAAGAAGAGTCAGTCTCACAAGGTTGATATGGCAAACTTCGTATTTGATGAGGTTGCTCCAAAGTATGCTGATCGCAAGGGTGGTTACACTCGTATCGTAAAGATTGGACCACGTAAGGGTGATGCAGCTATGGAAGTAGTTCTTGAGCTTGTTTAATTTATTGTTTATAGAATCCCAAGGTAGAATTGCCTTGGGATTTTTTGCATTATAGACTTTATTCTCGCGCAGCCAGATTTCTGCGGATGTTTTCATTAATTATCCGTAGAAAGTCATGACTTCTTGCGGGAGAAATGTGAAATTTCCCGCAAGAATCCAGCTTTCGCAGGACAAGAAAATAGATAAATCTATTTTCTTGGTAGTTACGATTCCTGTTTTTCTAATGAAAAACAAGAATCTATAGTTACAGAAATAAAATCTATTAATATTGTATTTTGTGGTGTATTATGAGGATAAGTAAATTAATGTTCTGGTAGTAAATAGAATAGTTGAAAATGCTACCTGAGTATAAGCCTTACAAGGCAAAATAATTTGATTAGAAGGTGGATAATGGCATCTGAAACAACAAAAAAATTAACCGAAGGAAATCCTTTACAATTAATATTAGGATTTTCTATTCCTATGCTTGCCGGGTTGGTTTTTCAACAGATGTATAATCTTGTTGATACAATAATTGTTGGGCAAACTCTTGGTGATAACGCTTTAGCAGCTGTAGGTTCAACGGGCTCGATTAATTTTTTTATAAACGGATTTTGTATGGGAATATGTTCAGGCTTTGCAATACCTGTAGCTCAGCGATTTGGCGCGGAATCATATGATTCTATGCGCAAATTTGTGGGTAATGCTATAGTTATGTCTGCTATATTTGCCGTTATTATAACTACATTTGTAAGTATTTTTTGTTACGAAATACTTGGTTTAATGCAAACGCCGTCAGATATAATTGACTTGGCGTATGATTATATTTCAATAATATTTCTAGGCATACCTGTTACCTTTTTATATAATTTGACTGCAGGCATGATGAGGGCACTGGGTGATAGTAAGACTCCTACATATTTTCTTATTATGGCTGCTGCGATTAATACAGTGCTAGATGTTCTTTTTATTTTAAAATTAGGAATGAATGTCAACGGTCCGGCTCTTGCCACTGTATTATCTCAATTAATAGCTGGTGGTAGTTGCTTAATTTATATGAAAAAGAAATTTCCAATATTAAAGCTTTCTTCCGGAGATTTAAAATTGGGTAGGCATCATACATCGGTATTAATTTCCATGGGAATACCGTTTGGTTTGCAATATTCTATTACGGCGATAGGTTCGGTCATTTTACAGACTGCTGTAAATGGGTTAGGAACAGTAGCGGTTGCCTCAATGACGGCAGGTTCCAAGGTTTCGATGTTTGTTGTCTGTCCGTTTGATGCGCTTGGAGGCACTATGGCAACCTATGCAGGGCAAAACATAGGCGCAAAAAATATACAGCGTGTGAAAACCGGAGTTTGGACGGCTCAAATGCTAGGGACAATTTATGCTGTATTTATTTTCATAGTTTTGTTTTTTGCTGGACGAAATATATTACATTTATTTACTAGTACAGATTTGGTTATAGAACAAGCAATGATGTATTTATTGGCTAATAGTGTTTCATATACTCTTTTGGCTGCTGTTAATATATTTAGGTTTGCGATTCAGGGTATGGGATTTTCTACATTTGCAATTATATCCGGGGTGATGGAAATGATAGCACGAATTCTGGTTGCGTTTATCTTAGTTCCAATGATAGGTTTTGCAGGGGCAATATGGGCTAGTCCAGTTGCGTGGCTATTTGCGGTAGTTTTTTTGATTCCCGGATTTTATTATTGTTGTCGGAAACTCTCATTTAATCAAATATAAATTACAATTACAATATACTTTTGTTACAATTACATTACTAGGATAAGAAAATGTTGGTCATGCTATTTTAAAGGAGGAAATTGTAATGGGAAATGGTTATTTTGATTTAGCGGGAAGAGCGGCTATTGTCACAGGGTGTTCGTCGGGACTAGGTGTACAGATGGCTAGAGCACTAGCTTCTCAGGGGTGTAGTATCGTTGCGATGGCTCGTAGGCAGAATTTAATTGATGAAGTTGCCGAGTCTATTACTAAGGAATTTGGTGTTAATGCTGTGGGGATTCCTTGTGATATTACCGATACTGACAGAGTTAATGCGGCAGTTGATGAAGTTGTAGAGAAATTTGGCAGAATAGATATCTTAATCAATAATGCCGGGACAGGATCTGGGGCGACACCGGCAGAGGATGTAGAGGATAGTCAGTTTGAGGGTGAGGTCGCAATTGACCTTACCGGTAGCTTTAAAGTGGCACGTGCAGTTGCTAAAAAAGCAATGATACCTGCCGGGTATGGACGAATTATAAATATATCATCTATGTATGGCTTAGTAGGAAACAATATAGCACCGGCTGCAGCATATCATGCTGCAAAGGGCGGAGTTGTGAATCTTACCAGAGCTCTTGCATCAGAGTGGGGTAATAAGGGGATTACAGTTAACGCGATTTGCCCGGGATATTTTGAAACTCCGCTTACAAAAGAAACATTGGACAGTGAATTCTTTCAGCAGTATGCAAGAACGATGATACCACTTAACAGATACGGAAGAGAAGGGGAACTGGATACGGCGACAATTTTTCTGTCTTCACCGGCAAGCACTTATGTAAATGGCGTGATTTTACCGGTGGATGGAGGATATACTGCAATGTAATTTGATATTTACAATTGAAAGGAGAGGGATTATGTACGAACAAATTAAGTTGCCTTATGAAACGAATGCATTGGAGCCTTACATCGATCAGACTACTGTAGAAACTCATTATGGTAAGCATCATGTGACGTATACCAAGACTTTTAATGAATTGGCTGAAAAGGCAGGTATGTCGAATCTTTCAGTCGAGGAATTGTTAGCTGGTTTAGATAAGGTAAAGGATGATACATTGCGCAAGGGGCTTCGTAATCAAGGGGGCGGTTATTATAATCATAATTTGTATTTCGAGATGTTCTCACCTTCTCCTACAAAAGAGCCTAGCGGTAAATTGGCAGATGCAATAAAGCGAGATTTTGGAGGACTAGATGAACTTGTGGACGCTATTTCGAAGGCGGCTATAGGACAATTTGGATCAGGATGGGCGTGGCTATCTACAGACAAATCCGGCAAGTTATTTGTAACAGCATCCCCAAATCAAGATAATCCAATTTCGGAGGGAACAGGACGTATTCCGATTGTTGGTTTAGATGTATGGGAACATGCATATTACCTTAAATACAAAAACGTCAGAGCAGACTACGTAAAGGCATTTTTTGAAATACTAGACTGGTCAAAGGTGAGCAAGAGATATGAAGAGGTTGTTTCATAATCTGTATATGGCGATTGGTATTATAAAGTAAAAATTTCGCCTGAAATCAAAAATAAAAACCTTCCATTGAATATGAAATCGATGGAAGGTTTTTTGTGTTTTAGTAAATGTCAGTGGAATCAAATTGACTTCAATGGTTAAAAGTGTTAAAGTCAATTCATTGAAAAATAAAGGAGGAGAAATATTATGAAGAAGATGATTAGTGTATTAACAGCTTCTGCTTTGGCTTTCAGTCTCGTGGCGTGCGGATCTTCGACTGATTCAACAGATGCTACTGTAAGCACAGATTCTACATCTGATAGTCAGACATATAATGTAGGCGTTATCCAGCTCGTGCAGCATGTTGCGCTAGATGCAGCTACGCAGGGGTTTGAGGATGCGCTGACTGATAAGCTGGGTGATTCAGTTACTATTACAGTTGAAAATGCTGCCGGCGATACGCCTACATGCTCTACTATCGCAAATCAGTTTGTTTCAGAGGATGTTGATTTGATTATGGCAAATGCAACACCTGCATTACAGGCAGCTCAGTCTGCAACTAATAGTATTCCAATTGTTGCTACATCAATTACAGATTATGCAACAGCACTCTCTATTGATGACTGGTCGGGTTCAACAGGTATTAATGTAACGGGTACAGCAGATCTTGCACCGCTTGAGGGACAGGCTGAGATGCTTAATGAGCTTTTCCCGGACGCCAAGAATGTAGGTATAATTTACTGTTCGGCTGAGGCAAATTCTGTATATCAGGTTGAGACAATAACAGGATATTTAGAGGATTATGGATACACTGTTACTGAGTACACTTTTGCAGATTCAAATGATGTGGCTTCTGTAACACAGTCTGCCTGCGACGCAAGCGACGTTATATATGTGCCTACAGACAATACAGCAGCTTCATGTGCAGAGACGATTAATAATGTTGCTCTTACTGCAGGAGTTCCGATTGTTGCTGGTGAAGAGGGCATTTGTAAGGGATGCGGAGTAGCTACTCTCTCTATTTCTTATTACGATATTGGATATGCAGCCGGAATCATGGCATATGATATTTTGGTAAATGGTGAGGATCCAGCTACAATGGAAATTCAATATGCAGAAGAATTTACAAAAGAATATAATCCGGATATTGTTGAAAAGCTTGGAATTGAGATTCCATCAGATTATGTTGCAATTGATATGAGTGAGGATTGATTTCTTGAGGGAAATAATCGATTTTTAACTTTTGCCAATAAATATTTTAGGCTGGCAGGAGGTCAAATTTTGGCAAGGCCTTTAGGGCCTTGCTTTTTGGAGTTTAGATATGAATATTGCTAATTTATTGAATGCGCTACCGGGTGATGTAGCTCAAGGTATAATATGGGGCATAATGGCCCTGGGAGTTTTTATTACATTTAAATTGTTGGATTTTGCTGATTTGAGTGTTGACGGTACTATGGCAACAGGAGGAGCGGTAACTGTAATGGTTATGCTTAAGTGGAATTTACACTCAAGTAATCCCGTGCTAAATATTTTGCTTGCGTTAGTTCCGTTTTTGGTGGCTTTCGTAGCGGGATCACTGGCAGGTCTTGCAACGGGATTATTGCATACCCTGCTTGGAATACCGGCAATTTTGGCAGGAATATTGACGCAGATAGCGTTGTATTCAATTAATCTGAAAATAACAGAAGGTAAAGCGAACACAGCTATTTCTGTAGATAAATATAATCTTATGGTATCACTTAGATATATACCAAAGAGTATTTTGGTTGGTGCAATTGTTGCGGGTGTCATTATGTTATTTATGTATTGGTTTTTTGGTACAGAAATTGGTTCTGCAATTAGGGCAACAGGTGCGAATCCAGCTATGTCCAAGGCACAGGGAATCAATACCAATGCAATGAAAGTAATAGCTCTTGCTCTATCAAATGGTATAGTCGCTGTCTCTGGAGGCCTTTTGGCTCAGTATCAAGGATATTGCGATGTAAACATGGGACGCGGAGCGATTGTAATAGGCTTGGCGGCAATTATAATAGGTGATGTAATTTGCACTGCTGTTTTCAGAAAGATATCTCATTTTGCTTTGACGATGGTCTTTGTCGTATTTGGCGGAATAATTTACTATATCATCATAGGAATTGTGCTCTGGCTGAGAATGCCATCTAATGATTTAAAGCTTTTTACAGCTATAATAGTTGCAATTTTCCTTGCGGTACCTTATTTAAAGTCGCAGGCTAACAGCTCATTTAAAAAGGCTGCGAAGAGAGGAGGCAAGGGCAATGCTTGATGCGAAGTTTTTGAAAAAAACATTTAACCCAGGAACTATAAATGAAAAAGTGGCTTTAAATGGTGCTTCATTGTATTTGGAAGAGGGCGAATTTTGTACGGTTATAGGTGGAAATGGTGCAGGAAAGTCAACATTTCTTAATGCGGTTGCTGGAGTATGGCCAGTTGATGGAGGAAGTATAACAATTGACGGTGTTGATGTAACAGGGTTGCCGGAGTACAAGAGGGCTAAATATCTAGGTCGTGTGTTTCAGGATCCGATGACCGGTACCGCTGCCAATATGCAAATTGAGGAAAACCTAGCATTAGCAGCCAGAAGAGGAGCATCTCGAGGATTAGGCTGGGGTATTACAGCAAAAGAAAGAGAACGTTATCATAAATTGTTGAAGGAATTGGATTTAGGATTGGAGAGTCGATTAACAGCAAAAGTGGGATTGCTTTCGGGCGGACAACGTCAGGCGCTTACACTGTTAATGGCAACTTTGCAGAAACCCAAGTTGCTTTTGCTTGACGAGCATACTGCAGCACTTGATCCTAAAACGGCCAAAAAGGTCCTGGAAATCACAGATATGTTGATCAAGGAAAATAATTTGACAGCCATGATGGTTACCCATAATATGCGTGATGCAATTACTTATGGAAATCGATTAATTATGATGAATGAGGGTAGAGTTATTCTAAATATCAGTGGTACTGAAAAACAAAATCTTACAATAGAAGATTTATTGCATAAATTTGAAGAGGTATCAGGAACTGAATTTACAAATGATACAGAAATTCTTTCAAAATAAAATTTTAAGGGAATGATTCAAAAAGGGTCATTCCTTTTTTGAATTAAATAGTATTAAAAATTTATTAAAACCATTACTTTTAGGGCTATTTGTGATATCTTAGAATAAGATTTTAATATGTAACTTGGAGGTTAGTGGTGAACGAAAATAAAAACAATCCCAATAAGGATAATAACAATAAGAATCGCCAGCCTTTTTATACACTTGGTATTCTTGTATTAATTGCGTTATTTTTTACAAGTATGATGTACAGGAGTGCATCATCCACCTCAAATCAGGAGGTAACCTATAGCGAGTTTTTACAACTTGTTGAGGATGATCAGGTAGAGTCTGTAGTATTTGATGATGATGTTATTAATATTACCCTGATAGAAGGTTCTACATACGGACTTTCAGATGAACAGATTGCTATTAATCAGTATTATGAGTCAAATGGTAGTACTGTTTCTCAGACGACTCTTTATACGGCATATGTGCGTGATGATGATTTGCTTCCTTTATTGAAGGAACATAATGTAGATATTGATGGTACTATAGCAGATTCTACTGCTGCCATTATCTACAATATTCTTTCGTTTATACTACCGCTTGTATTGCTGTGGGTATTGTTGGGCTACCTTATGAAGAAAATGGGCGGAGGCCCGATGGGAGTCGGCAAGAGCAACGCCAAGCTTTATAACATGGAAAAGACCACAGGTGTCACGTTTAAGGATGTAGCAGGGCAGGATGAGGCCAAAGAATCTCTGCAGGAAATGGTTGACTTTCTTCACAATCCTAAGAAATACACCGAGATTGGCGCCAAGCTTCCGAAGGGAGCACTTTTGGTTGGTCCTCCGGGAACAGGAAAGACGCTTTTAGCTAAGGCTGTAGCAGGCGAGGCCGGAGTACCATTTTTCTCACTTGTAGGTTCAGATTTTGTAGAAATGTTTGTTGGTGTAGGTGCTTCTCGTGTTAGGGATTTGTTTAAAGAGGCTCAGAAGGTTGCACCTTGTATAGTGTTTATCGATGAGATTGACGCCATAGGAAAGAGCCGTGACTCACATTATGGTGGAGGAAATGACGAGAGAGAGCAGACACTTAATCAATTATTGTCTGAGATGGATGGTTTTGATTCCAACAAAGGTTTGCTTATATTAGCGGCTACAAATAGACCAGAGGTTCTTGATAAGGCCCTTCTTCGTCCGGGACGATTTGATAGAAGAATAATCGTTGATAGACCTGATCAAAAGGGACGTCTTGAGACACTTCGAGTACATGCCAAGGATGTCAATATGGATGATACTGTTGACTTGGATGCGTTGGCATTGGCGTCAGTTGGGTTAGTAGGTTCTGATCTTGCTAATATTATCAATGAAGCCGCAATACTTGCTGTCAAGGATAATCGTAAATGCGTTAATCAAAAGGACTTATTTGAAGCTTTTGAGCTTGTGGCTGTTGGTGGCAAGGAAAAGAAAGACAGAGCAATGAGCGAAAAGGAACGCAAGACTGTCTCTTATCATGAGGTTGGTCATGCGCTTGTATCTGCTTTACAAAAGGATTCTGAGCCGGTACAAAAGATTACAATTGTTCCGCGTACAATGGGAGCGCTTGGCTATACGCTCCAGACTCCTGAGGAGGAGAAATTCCTTGAGTCAAAAGAAGAATTATTGGCCAAGATTGTAACCTACATGGGAGGACGTGCCGCAGAGGATGTCAAATTCGGCACATACACATCAGGAGCTGCAAATGATATAGAACAGGCTACCAAGATAGCTCGTGCAATGGTTACAAGATTTGGTATGTCTGAAAAGTTTGGAATGATGGGACTTGCAACAGTTGAAAGTCAGTACCTTGAGGGTAGAGCTTCTCTTAATTGCGGAGAGAGTACTGCGGCAGAGATTGACGCAGAGGTGCTCAAGATTATCTCTGAATCATATACCAAGGCAAAGCAATATTTGTTAGATAATATGGAATGCCTTGATAAAATTTCTGAGTATCTTTTTGAGCATGAGACCATAACAGGCAAGGAATTCATGAAAATATTTAGAGAGATAAAGGGAATACCGGATCCTGACGAAAATAAGGAGCAGGATGCAAAGGATTCGCCTTCCGTTGATAATGACACAGATTCGTCAGATGATGAATCAAGGGATTCTATTTTTGATGAGTAAATAATATGGTTACAGAACAAGACTTGAGTAAACTCCCGGACCAGCCGGGAGTTTATCTAATGCATGGGAAAAATGACGAAATAATATATGTGGGCAAGGCTTTATCATTACGCCATAGAGTTCGTCAGTATTTTCAACCAAGCCATGATGAGGGCCTAAAGAAAAAACAGATGGTTCAAAATATTGATTATTTTGAATTCATTGTTACAGATTCGGAGCTAGAGGCTCTTATATTGGAGTGCAATTTAATAAAGGAATATCGTCCAAAGTATAATACTATGCTTAGAGATGATAAAACCTATCCATATATAGAAGTCACCCTGGGGGAGGATTACCCAAGGGTGCTTTTTTCACGTAGATTAAAAAAAAATGGAAGCAAGTTTTTCGGGCCTTTTACAAGTGCAGGCGCGGTGCATGATACTGTAGAATTGGTACAAAAACTATTTAAAATCAGGACATGCTCACAGAAATTGCCCGAGAATTTCGGTAAAAACAGACCTTGCCTGAATTATCATATAGGTCAGTGTTTGGGACCGTGTCAGGGAAATATTTCTATGGAGCAATACCGAGAAAATATTCAACGGGTATTAGATTTTCTGGATGGTGATTATTTTGATACCATTAAAGATTTAGAGGGGAAAATGCTTGCAGCTTCTGAAGAAATGGACTTTGAAAAAGCGGCAATCTATCGAGACCTAATTGAATCTGTAAAGGCATGCGCCGGAAGGCAGAAAGCTACGCAGCTTGATGGAGAAGATAGAGATATCATTGCCATGGCAAAGGGGGGAGAGGATGCTGTTGTGCAGGTATTCTTCGTGCGTGGAGGGAAGATTATCGGACGAGAACATTTCTTTATTAATGTCAGGGTAAATGATACTCCTGAGGATTTAATCTCGTATTTTTTAAAGGATTATTATACCGGAACACCATTTATTCCTAAGGAAATATTTGTACAATACGATTTGGCTGAATCTGATTTACTGGAAACATGGCTGACTGATAAAAAGGGTGCACGAGTATATATTCGTTCACCCAAAAGGGGAGCCAAGGAAAAATTAGTTGAATTGGCGGCTAAAAACGCACAAATGGTTTTGGATCAGGATAGAGAAAAAATCAAAAAAGAAGAGGGGCGAACTATTGGTGCAATGAAGGAGATAGCAGATATTCTTGGAATACCCGGCGCCTCCAGAATGGAGGCATACGATATTTCCAATATTTCGGGATTTCAATCAGTTGGTTCCATGGTTGTGTTTGAGAAGGGAAAGCCCAAGCGTTCAGACTATCGTAAATTTAAAATAAAAACTGTTGAGGGACCAAATGATTATGCGTCTATGCATGAGGTCCTTACCAGAAGATTTTCGCACGGCCTGTCACAATTGCAGGAGAATGACGGAGCTATAGAGGATAGCTTTACCAGATTCCCTGATGTGATAATGATGGATGGAGGCAAGGGACAGGTGCATATAGCTGAGCAGGTGCTTGAAGAACTTGGCCTTGATATTCCTATTGCCGGAATGGTGAAGGATGATCATCATAGAACCAGAGGTCTCTATTATAAAGATTGTGAATTGCCAATCGACACGCATTCAGAGGGGTTTAAATTAATTACAAGATTACAGGACGAGGCGCATAGATTTGCCATAGAGTATCATAGGTCGCTAAGAAGCAAAGGGCAGGTTCATAGCTTCCTTGATGATATACCTCAAATCGGACCTAAGCGTCGCAAGGCTTTGATGAAAAAATATGTTTCAGCAGAAAACATGGCAAATGCCACGATAGATGATCTGGCTGATACCGAATCAATGTCCAGGGAGGCTGCTGAGAGTGTATATAACTTCTTTCACTCTAGGAATTGACTGCGAAATGATATATAATTTTGTCATCATTTGTGAGAATATCCAAGTTTTTTAAGGAGGATTTTTATATGGGTACTAGCAAATTTGTTTCTGTAGCCACGATTAAGGAGAAGTTTGAACTTGTTAATTACACACCTGATTTAGATTTATCGCAATCTCAGGTGACAGTAGCTGATGTTAATAGACCGGCACTTCAGCTTCATGGTTTCTATGAGCATTTTGATTCAGCTAGGATACAGCTTATTGGTAATGTTGAGATGGCTTACATTTCAAAAAAGAGTGAAGATGATAAATTGGCAGCATATGATAAGTTGTTATCATATGATATACCTTGTTTGATTTTTTGCCGTAATGAGACACCGGATGAAGGATTAATTAAGGCTGCTACTGCAAATAATGTGCCAATTCTTGGTACAGATAGAGCAACTTCTGAGTTCATGTCAGCTCTTATCTATTTTCTCAACATGGAATTTGCTCCATATACGACCATTCATGGTGTATTGGTTGATGTATATGGTGAGGGATTATTGATTACAGGTGAGTCTGGTATTGGTAAGTCAGAGGCCGCATTGGAATTGATTCGACGTGGACATCGTCTTGTCTCTGATGATGTCGTTGAGATACGTCGACCAAATAATGCTAGATTATACGGACGCGCACCTTCTATCACACAGTATCTTATTGAGTTGCGTGGTATTGGCATTATTGATGTTAAGTCTCTTTATGGCGTTGAGGCTGTTAAAGATGAGCAGCGAATTGATTTAGTTATTAAGCTGGAGGATTGGACAAAAGAAAAGGAATATGACCGCCTGGGAATGAATGATGAATACATGAATATCCTTGGGATAGATGTTACATGCCATTCTCTTCCTATTCGTCCGGGCCGTAATCTTGCTATTATTTGTGAGACTGCTGCTGTTAACCATCGCCAGAAGAAGATGGGATACAATGCTGCAGAGGAATTATATCGTAGAGTACAGGATAATATGAATGGACAATAATTGGATAATACTGAGTGATTGGTTATTATCGTTATTAGTATATTAGTAGTTAGGAGTGATATTAGAATGGAACGAGTTAATGCATGGAGTAAGTATACTTCAGAAAAGGACAAGAAAAAGGTATTTGAATTTGCTGAAGAATACAGGCAGTTCCTTTCTCAGTGCAAGACTGAAAGAGAGTGTATTGAATTTTTCGAGGAAAAAGCAATAAAAGCAGGCTATAAGAATCTTGAGGATATTATTGCCAGGGATACAAAGATAAAGGCTGGAGACCGAGTTTATGCCATAAATAAGGGTAAGGAAATGGCTCTTTTTAATATTGGCACAGAAGACCTTGAAAAGGGCATGAATATTCTTGGTGCTCATATCGATAGTCCACGAATGGATTTAAAGCAGAATCCGCTTTATGAAGATGCTGACATAGCACTTTTGGATACGCATTATTATGGTGGAATCAAGAAGTATCAGTGGGTAACAATTCCTTTGGCGCTTCATGGCGTTTTAATCAAGAAATCAGGAGAAAAGGTCACTGTTAATATTGGTGAGGATTCTGCAGATCCTGTTTTTGGAATATCTGATTTATTAATTCATCTTGCTGCGGATCAAATGGACAAAAAGGGTGCCAAGGTTGTTGAAGGTGAGGATTTAAATGTCATAGTAGGTGGAATTCCTGAGTTTGGTAAAGATGGCAAAAAGGAAAAAGATGCTGTTAAAAGCAATGTATTAAAGCTCCTCAAGGATAAATATGACATTGAGGAAGAAGATTTTATTTCAGCAGAAATCGAGGTGGTTCCGGCAGGCGCTGCCAGAGATTTTGGATTTGACAGATCCATGATTATAGGATATGGACATGACGATAGAGTATGCGCATATCCATCATTTATGGCTCTTCTTAATACCAAAAAGAAATTAAAGAAAACTGCATGCGCGCTTTTGGTAGATAAGGAAGAAATTGGTTCTGTTGGCGCAACAGGTATGGAGTCACGTTTCTTCGAAAATACTGTTGCAGAGCTTTATAATGCTATGGGTGGATATTCAGAATTAAAGCTTCGCAGAGCACTCACTAACTGTAATGTTCTTTCAAGTGACGTGTCTGCGGGTTTTGACCCGAATTATGCATCAGCATTTGAAAAGAATAACGCTGCATACCTTGGACGTGGCCTTGTATTTAACAAATACACAGGAGCAAGAGGCAAGAGTGGTTCAAATGATGCGAGTGCAGAATATGTTGGACAGGTTCGCGGGGTCATGAATGATAATAATATCAGCTGGCAGACAGCAGAGCTTGGAAAAGTTGACCAGGGCGGCGGTGGAACAATCGCATATATCATGGGTAATTACAATATGCAGGTAATTGATTCAGGTATTGCAGTACTGTCAATGCATGCACCATGTGAGATTATTTCAAAAGTCGATTTGTATGAGGCACTTTTAGGATACGAGGCATTTATACAGTATGCATAAAGATTTAATATTTGATAAGCTTACAGCTGATTTTAAGGGAAGTATAGTTCTCAGGGATGAGCTAATGAAAAACCATACAACCTTTAAAATTGGCGGGCCCGCAGATATATACATAGAGCCTCAGATCGATGATGTTCCTCGATTGATTAGACTGCTTAAGCACGAAAATATTCCATATATGGTTATTGGCAATGGCAGTAATATCCTAGTTAGTGATGATGGAATAGAGGGTGTTGTTGTTTCTCTTGGCAAGGATGCGGGAGATATATCTATAGAGGGTAATATTGTAAAGGCACAGGCGGGAGCAATATTGTCTTCGGTTGCCAGTAAAGCTGCCGAGGCTGGACTGTCAGGGCTAGAATTTGCATCTGGGATTCCAGGTTCAATAGGTGGCGCGATTTATATGAATGCTGGTGCTTATGGCGGTGAGATGAAGGATATTTTATCTAAGGCTACGATTCTTATGGCCGATGGTCAGATAAAGGTGTTTTCGCCGGAGGAATTGGATTTATCATATCGTCACTCTGCATTGATGAATAATGGTGGTATTGTTCTGTCGGTGGAAATAGTTTTGCAGCCGGGAGATTCATCAGATATCAAGGCTCGAATCGCCGATATTAGAAACCAACGCATTGAAAAGCAGCCTTTAAACTATCCAAGCGCAGGCTCTACCTTTAAAAGACCTGAGGGATATTTTGCAGGCAAACTGATTGATGATGTAGGATTGCGTGGCTACAGGGTTGGAGGAGCGCAGGTTTCCGAGAAGCACTGTGGTTTTGTCGTAAATATTGAGAATGCAACATGTGCAGATGTTATTAGGCTTATGACTGATGTTGATCGAAAAGTTTACTCTGAAGTAGGGGTTCATTTAGAGCCCGAGGTTAGAATAGTTGGGAGGAATTTATAGTGAAATTGCTGATACTTACCGGAATGTCTGGTTCTGGCAAAAGCACTGCCTTCAAAATGCTAGAGGATATGGGTTATTATTGTGTTGATAATTTGCCTATACAATTACTGAAGAGTTTTGTAGAATTGGCTGACAGCGGCACCTTTGACCAGAAAATTGTAGTCGGAATTGACGTGCGCAATGGCACGGCAATGAAGCTATTGCCGGATATTCTGCAAGAGTTAGATAATGACCACAAGCACTATTCTGTACTCTTTTTAGACGCAGAGGATGATGTGTTGATTAAAAGATATAAGGAAACACGTCGTAATCATCCTCTTTCCGGTAGAGAGAGAATCGCGGCCGGAATTGCAAAAGAAAGAGAGTCGATTGGATTTCTAAAAGATGAGGCAGATTATGTAATTGATACAACTCATCTACTCACACGAGAATTAAAAGAAGAACTGGAAAAGATTTTTGTTGATGATGCAGAATACAAAAGCCTGTTTATTACAATAATTTCGTTTGGTTTTAAATATGGAATTCCTGAGGATGCAGATTTGGTTTTCGATGTCAGATTTTTACCAAATCCCTATTATGACACGGAACTTAGACCATTTACAGGTAATGATCAGCCAATAAAAGATTTTGTTTTAAAATATGACGAGGCGCAGGAATTTCTTCAAAAGGTTACAGATCTTATTAAATTTCTCATACCTAACTATATAAAAGAGGGCAAAAACCAGCTTGTAATAGCTGTTGGGTGCACCGGCGGCAAGCACAGGTCTGTTTGTCTGGCTGATGAGATATTTGATGCGCTTAATGGAGATGAGTCCTTCGGACTTAAAATTGAGCATCGAGATATAGGAAAGGATGCTTTGAGAGGAAAATAATTGTCGTTTTCGAAAGATGTAAAAGATGAACTTATTGAGATAATTCCGAAAAGTCGACACTGTATGATTGCGGAACTTTCAGGTATATTCACAGCTGTGGCAAAATCATCTCAGGATGATATTTCGTTGATTTTTTCTCAAATTAAGTCAGATGCTAATATAAACAGAAAAGTCTTTACTTTACTAAAAAAAACACTTAATATAAAAACCGATGTCATGTCACTTTGTGAGGATGACTTTTTTGAGACTAAAAAAATGCTCAAAATAACTGATAGAGTAAGTCCGGCTGATTCACTTCTCATTCAACAGCCGTGTTGTAAGAGGGCTTTTATCAGAGGAGCTTTTTTGGTTTGTGGGTCGATTTCTGATCCTAATAAGGGCTATCATTTTGAGATAGTGTGCAACCGTCCGGACGTTGCTGCACAGGTTCGTGATTGCATCAATTTTTTTGACATAGAGTCCAAAATAATTGAGAGGTCAGGTAAGCAGGTGGTATACATCAAGGAGGGAGCACAGATTGTTGAGGCGCTCAGAGTAATGGACGCATCGCATTCGGTGATGGATCTTGAGAATATCAGAGTTGTAAAAGAAGTCAGAGGCACAATCAATCGCAAGGTTAATTGCGAAACAGCCAATATCAGCAAAACAGTCAATGCGGCTGTTCGTCAGTTGGAGGATATTCGCCTGATAGAAGAGTGTATGGGATTGGATAATCTGCCACAGCCATTACAGGATATAGCACAGGTCAGGATTGATTATCCCGATACGGCATTAGGAGATTTGGGACAATATCTAGATCCGCCAATAGGCAAAAGCGGCGTGAATCATCGATTTAAAAAGCTGGCAGCAATTGCAGACAGTTTGCGCTAGCGTAGTTAGTTTTATTAGAAATGCAGGAGGACATCATGCAAAAAGAAGTTACTATTTCAATGTCAAATTCAATGGAAGCTACACCTATTGCACATTTGGTGCAATTGGCTAATCAGTTTACTAGTTCTATTTACTTTGAGATGGAAGAGAAAAAGGTCAATGCTAAAAGTATTATGGGAATGATGAGCTTGGTTTTATCTTCGGGTTCTACAGTTGTTATTGATGCTGACGGAGAAGACGAGGCGATGGCACTAGCTGAACTTGCGGATTTCCTCACAAAATAGTTATATAGGGGTATATATGTCAAAGAGATTATTATTTATTGTTAACCCTCGCTCAGGCAAGGGGCAAATCAAGGAACATCTTGCTGACATCCTGGATATTATGATTAAGGCCGGCTATGAGGTGAGTGTCCATATCACTCAGTCTCAGGGCGATGCTACGGTTCAGACAATTAAACAGGCCGGAGATTATGACAGAATTGTTTGCTCGGGTGGAGACGGTACTCTTGATGAAGTTGTTACCGGTATGATGCAGGTTGATAATCCAATTCCGATTGGATATATTCCTGCAGGCTCGACCAATGATTTTGGGAATTCTCTGGGTATCGATAAAAATATGATAAATGCAGCGCATATCAGTGTTTCAGATCATCTGTTTCCTTGCGATATAGGGCAGTTTAATTCCGATTCCTTTGTATATGTTGCTGCATTTGGTATTTTTACAGAGGTCAGTTATGCTACTTCGCAGGATATGAAAAATATTCTGGGACATGCAGCATACATAATAGAGGGTGCCAAGCAGCTCAAGGATATACCGTCATATCGCATGCAGGTGGAATATGATGGCAATGTTATCTATGATGAGTTTATTTATGGAATGATTACCAATACCATGTCGGTGGGTGGTTTTCAAGGGATTATTCGTGGTGATATAGGGCTTAATGATGGAGTTTTTGAGGTGACACTCATAAAGATGCCTAGAAATCCACTTGAATTAAATGAAATCATCGGCTTCATGACAGGCATGATACCTGATTCAGATATGGTATATAGTTTTCAAACCAGTCAAATAAAGCTGACATCCAGCAATGATGTACCATGGACACTAGATGGTGAATATGGTGGGGATCACAGCGTTGTTACTGTGGTTGATGTTAATAAAGCCCTTGAAATTGCTATTGAATAGACTTATACGTTGTGTTAAAATTTCGGTTAGATAGGGTTAACTTTAACCAATAACGATTATATGGAGGAATAATTATGTTAGTTTCTGCAAAAGAAATGCTTGACAAGGCAAAAGCAGGCCACTATGCAGTTGGTCAGTTTAACATTAACAATCTTGAGTGGACAAAGGCCATTCTTCAGACAGCTCAGGAGCTTAACTCTCCAGTTATCCTTGGTGTTTCTGAGGGCGCTGGTAAGTATATGACAGGTTTCGGTACTGTTGCAGCTATGGTTAAGGCAATGGACGAGGAACTTGGTATTACTGTACCTGTAGCTCTTCATCTTGATCACGGTACATACGAAGGATGTTACAAGTGTATCAAGGCTGGATTCACTTCTATCATGTTTGATGGTTCACATTATCCATTTGAGGAGAATCTCGCAAAGTCTACAGAGCTTGTAAATGTTGCTCACGGTCTTGGACTTTCTATCGAGTGCGAGGTTGGTTCAATCGGTGGCGAGGAAGATGGCGTTATCGGTATGGGCGAGTGTGCTGATCCTAATGAGTGCAAGACTATCGCTGATCTCGGTGTTGATATGCTTGCTGCCGGCATCGGTAATATCCACGGTAAGTATCCTGAGAATTGGCAGGGACTTCAGTTTGATGTTCTTGATGCTATTCAGCAGAAGACAGGAGCCATGCCACTTGTTCTTCACGGTGGTACAGGTATCCCGGCTGATATGATTAAGAAGGCTATTGAGCTTGGTGTTTCAAAGATCAATGTTAATACTGAGTGCCAGCTTTCATTTGCTGATGCTACACGTAAATATATTGAGGCAGGCAAGGATCTCGAGGGTAAGGGATTTGACCCACGTAAGCTTCTTGCCCCTGGCGCAGATGCTATCAAGGCAACTGTTAAGGAAAAGATGGAGCTTTTCGGTTCTGTAGGAAAGGCTTAATATTTGCTTCATCAAAAATTTGCAGTTCTATCTTAGAAAGTAAATTTTTTGAAAGACAATCGGTTATGCAATACTGATTGTCTTTCTTACTATATAGGAGATTGCATCGCAAGCTTCTACTCTATATCGTTATGAAAGGATTTTATATTAATGGAAGAATACTTTAATGTGGCGGATATTTTTGGAGAAAATGTTTTCAATGATACTGTCATGCAGGAACGACTCCCAAAGAAAACCTATCAAAAGCTTAAACAGACTATTTCTGAGGGGAAAGAGCTTGATTTAGAGACTGCCGATGTTATTGCTCACGAGATGAAGGAATGGGCGATTGAAAAGGGCGCTACACACTATACACATTGGTTTCAGCCTCTTACAGGCATCACTGCAGAAAAGCACGATTCCTTTATATCTGCACCGTTGCCATCTGGCAAGGTACTTATGAGTTTCTCGGGAAAGGAGCTTATAAAGGGTGAGCCGGACGCATCATCATTTCCATCCGGAGGACTTAGAGCTACGTTCGAAGCGAGAGGATATACCGCATGGGATCCGACATCTCCGGCTTTTGTCAGACAGGATGCAGCAGGTGCTACACTTTGCATTCCAACAGCGTTTTGTTCCTATACAGGAGAGGCGTTGGATCAGAAAACGCCATTGCTTCGTTCGATGGAGGTGCTTTCTGAGCAGGCTATTAGATTGCTTAGAATGTTTGGTAATACTACATCAAAGCGTGTGACTCCTTCGGTCGGAGCGGAGCAGGAGTATTTCCTTATTGATAGGGAGATGTATCTTGCCCGTAAGGATTTGATGTATACAGGTCGTACGCTGTTTGGGGCAATGCCTCCGAAGGGTCAGGAGATGGATGATCACTATTTTGGTGCGATTCCTGAGCGCATCGAAAGCTACATGAGGGATGTCAATATCGAATTATGGAAGCTTGGAGTATCATCAAAGACTCAGCATAATGAGGTTGCACCGGCACAGCACGAATTAGCTCCTATATATGCACAGTGTAATGTTGCGGTTGATCACAATCAGATTATCATGGAGACATTGCGTAAGGTGGCAAATCGCCATGGATTACAGTGCCTGTTGCACGAGAAGCCTTTTGCGGGTGTCAATGGTTCCGGAAAGCATGATAATTGGTCGCTTGTTACTGATGATGGAATAAATCTTTTTGAGCCTGGCAAATCGCCGCATGAGAATGTTCAGTTTTTACTTATTCTCTGCCTTGTGCTAAAGGCTGTTGACAGACATGCTGATTTGCTTCGTGAGTCCGCTTCGGATGTTGGTAATGATCATCGATTGGGCGGTAATGAGGCGCCTCCGGCTATCATTTCGATATATTTGGGAGAGCAGTTGGAGGATGTGCTGACTCAGCTTATCTCTACCGGTACTGCTACCAAGTCTAAAAAAGGTGAAAAGCTTGATACAGGCGTAAAAACGCTTCCGGATTTCTTGAAGGATGCTACAGACCGAAATCGTACTTCACCATTTGCTTTTACCGGAAATAAATTCGAGTTTAGAATGGTTGGTTCCCAGGATTCGGTTGGCGAGCCAAATATAGTTTTAAATACAATCATGGCCGAGGCTTTATGCGAGGCTTGCGATGAGCTTGAAAAGGCAAAGGACTTTGACGTTGCAGTCCATGATATGATAAAAAAGCTTGCTACAGAGCATCAGAGAATTGTATTTAATGGAAATGGATATACGGATGAGTGGGTTGAGGAAGCAAAGCGTAGAGGGCTTCCGGCAATCAATTCATTGGTTGAGGCAATTCCGGCGCTTACTACAGATGCTACCGTATCTATGTATGAGAAGTTTGGAGTATTCTCCAGGGTCGAGCTTGAGTCACGTGCCGAGATTGAGTACGAGCAGTATATTAAGTCAATCAATATAGAGGCAAAGACTATGATAGATATGGCTTCTAAGCAGATAATACCTGCTGTTATAAGCTATACAACAGAGCTTGGCGTTTCTCTTGGCACAGTACAGGATGCGTGTCCGGAGGCAGATGTTAGTACACAGAAGGAGCTTTTAATTAAAGTCAGTAGTCTATTAAGAGAGACAAAGGAAGCTCTCGCAGATTTGATTGAAACAAATGACAAGGTATTCAATATGAAGTCTACAAGTCTTAAAAAGGCTAATGCATACCATGATCGGGTTATACCTAAAATGAATGCGTTAAGGGCACCTGTAGATGCTTTGGAAATGATAGTCGACAAAGATGTATGGCCAATGCCAAGCTATGGAGATATGATTTTTGAAGTTTAACTTCATGATGAAATGAGTTTACAAAAGCCTCAGGGTTTTATAACCCTGAGGCTTTTTATGTGTTTTCTAATAGAATGATATTCTTACTCAGAATTGTCTGTTATTACAGTAGTGTCAGTAGTATCTGTAGTTGTTGTAGATGAACCAATCACACCACTGTTTGGAAGTGGATCACCTAAATGTATCGTACAATAGGTGCCAAATGTTGACGCATCTACTGAATAAGCTTCATCCTCAGTTCCTGCAGTGCCACCTACAATAAATACACCGGAATAATATGGACACGTAGAATTTGCAAACATATGCGTCTCGGTACAAACATTTCCAAGATAGTGCTTGTCGCAATATTCTGTAGGTTCAGTGCCTTCTTCGAAGTACTCGGTATAAATTTGCGAGCCTCTAGGATCACAGTCACAAACACCGTTTATGGCAAGTTTGCCGGATTTTGCACAAACCTGAGCGGTTACAATTCCATCAGGCATAGTGAAATCCTTGTAGGTCAAATCTTCATGGATTCGGCTCATTACAGCCTTCCATATTACTTTTGAATAGGTTGTGTAGTCTTGCGGTGTATTATCGTCATATCCGCCCCAAATAACGGCAGTGTAGTATGGAGTGAAGCCTGCAAAGACTGTATCTCTATTCTTTGTTGTAGTACCAGATTTACCAGCTACAGCCATGCCGGAAAAGTTTGCCTTTGTTCCTGTTCCGGATGTCATTACATCTTCCATTGCGCTTGTGAGTAACCATGATGTCGTTTCTTTAAGAACTCTGGTCGAAGTATTTTCTCTATTATCAAGTATAATATTACCCTGATGATCTACTACCGTTGTGTAGAATATTGGTGAATAGTATTCTCCGCCATTTGCGATTGTGGCATAGGCTGCTGTTAACTCTAGGTTGGTGACACCGTTTGTGATACCGCCGAGTGCTAATGCCTGGTTGTTATCGTCGTCTTCAAGTGTGCTGATTCCGAGTTTTTTAGCGTATTGGAATCCGAGGCTTGTACCTATGTCGGTAAGTACCTCGACAGTTACTACATTGATAGAGTTCGTAATAGCAGTTCTTATATTGGTATAGCCTCTATATCTGCTGTCATAGTTTGAAAGTGAAGTACCATTTGCATAGGTGGTCGGCTGATCATTCTCTACAGATGCTAGGGTCATTCCGCCTGCATCAAGTGCAGCAGCATAGCAACCGATAATTTTGAATGTTGATCCCGGCTGACGGGTAATGCCGGTTGCTCTGTTGAGAGTCTTGGCGGCCGTTTTGTCTCCACGTCCACCTACCATAGCTACAACTTGTCCGGTGCTTTGATCCATAATAGTCATTGCGGCCTGTGGCTGAAGTGTGTAGGTGATTGACTCGCCTTCTATTTCGTCACCATCCTCCATGATGGCTTCCTTATATGCCTCAATAGCTGCAGCCGCGTCATCTTCGCTGTCAAATTCGAGGCTGTAGCTTGAATTGCTGGCCTGATAGTATGAAAGCATTGTTGTATCAGAGTAATTTGCTGTTGTACCATCTGACTTTGTTATGGTTAATCTGTATGAAAATGAAACCTTTTCTAGACCACTGTAATTGTCAGTATTGTTAATTTCATCCTCTACAATACTCTGGATTTCAGAATCCTGTGTGCTGTATATTGATAATCCACCTGAGTATAAAAGTGAATATGCTTCTGATTCGGTATATCCCAATCTCTCTTGTAGATCATTAACCACTTCGTCTGTAAGTGCATCGACAAAATATGAGGTAGAGGAAGATGTGGTTTCTGTATTTAATACTGCAATTCTGTCATAAACATTGTCCTCAAGGGCCTCGTCGTAAGCAGACTGAGTAATGTATCCCTGTTCCAACATGTTATCCAAAACCTTGAGACGTCGCTTTGCATTTTCCTCTGGGTGAGATATAGGATTATATTTTGTTGGATTCTGAGTTATTCCGGCGATAACAGCGCATTCAGATAGTGTCAAATCAGATACGGATTTGTTGAAATATCTTTCGGCAGCTGCTTCTACACCCAAGGTATTCTGACCTAGATTGATACTGTTTAGGTAGTTTTCAAGGATTTCGTCCTTGGTTGTTATTTTCTCTAGTTGAACAGCCAAATATTGCTCTTGAATTTTACGATTTAAACTGTCTAAAAAGGTATTTTCAGAAGTCCAGGTTGTGAAATAATTGTTTTTCAGTAGCTGTTGGGTAATTGTACTAGCACCCTGGGAAAAATCAAAACCATTGATAATACCCTGGAATGCGGCTCTTATAATACCCTGAATATCAATTCCGTTGTGTTCGTAGAATCGTTCATCCTCAATTGCAACAAATGCATGTTGTAAATCCTCTGGAATATCTTCCAATTCTACATAGGTTCTATTGGCTCCTGATGAGGCCAAAGTCTCGATTTCGTTGCCATCCGAGTCGTAAACCGTACTCATATAACCGGTAGGTGAAATGTCGATTGTTGAAACATCCGGCAATTCGTCTATAAGATTTTTGGCATAGAGGTAAGCAAATATTCCTCCGGCGACACATACTGAGACAAAGCATATTAAAAAAATACGAATCACAGCCAGTCCTGCGCTGTGATGGTGCTTTTTGCGGCCTCGTCCTGTCAGCCGTGCGGATTGCTTAGCTGCATTTTTCTTTCCGTAATTCATATGTACCTCCAAAATACAGACTTCATTATACCAAAATTATCCTTTATAATAAAGAGAAGTGACGTAATAGAAAGGCGTATAATTCGTTGTTTAAACTATTGATTATATGTGCGTCGGATAATGCTAGAGGCAATTTTACCAAAGATAAAATATAGATTTCTGTTTTTCATCAGAAAAACAGAAATCGTAACTACCCCGATTTATCAGAATGAGAAATCGGGTCCTGCGAAAGCAGG
>FLNY01004264.1_pt1 | contig 36443 bp, 22 predicted proteins | sample 1140381 | NCBI WGS metagenome assembly FLNY01 (sample SAMEA3878172, study PRJEB12797) | bioreactor metagenome | biome: Moose rumen | place: Sweden | collected 2011-10 | reverse complement strand
CCTCTTCCCATTCCGAACAGAGAAGTTAAGCCCGCCCGCGCCGATGGTACTGCACACCCGTGGGAGAGTAGGTAGCCGCCGTTTTTAGAGAGAGAGCCTTTGGAGTTAATTCCAGAGGCTCTCTTCATATATACGGCTATCTGCTCTCGCACGGGTGAGTGGGCGAGCGGGGCCGTAGAGGGAAGACTGAATGCCTTCCCGTGCCCCAGCGAGGGGAGCGAGTTCCCACTCGCGACGGAGCAGGTAGGTAGCCGCCGTTTTTAGCGAAGCCCTTCGAGAGCAATCTCGAGGGGCTTTTTTATTTTGCGCAGGGCAGCCCGACAAACCTCTCGAAACAGGGACAGAAGTTCAAGACGAAGCGGACGTAAAACTTGCGTACGCAACTTGCGTACGAAGAATTTATCGTGGGTATTTTCGTGTTATTTATTATGTGGCTTCTTTAAGTTTTATGCCTAAAATGCGAGTTTTGGGTACTTGTGGGGATGAAAAAAATATCTTAACTTTGCGGCGGAGTTTTGTTGATATTGCCTTAAATGTAACTAAAGACAGTGGGCAAATGCAAAATGTCAGGGGTAAACTAATAAATCGCAAACGTATAGGAACACTAACTTAAAATCATACAACGATGAAGGCTTTTTCTGTAAAAACTTTTTTTTGTGTCGTGACATTCTTAGCATTGTTTACGGCAGAGGCAAATGCAAAGGTTTATGAGCATGTCAAGGATGGTTATCTTTACTACGACATTGATGACGATGCGAAGACGGCTACGGTGACGTATGAGTCGTTGAATCCGGAGGAAAACTATGCTTTGTTTGCAGAGAAAAACTATTATTTGGATACTTACGCAACCATTAGTTGGCGGGGCGAGAATATCCCCGTTGTCGGTGTCGGACCGTATGCCTTTGCGGGCTGTTCTGTCCTTGAGATTCGTTTGAATGAAAACATAAAGTCGATAGGCGACTATGCGTGTTCCGGCTGCAAGAAGCTTCAAGATGTCAGGAACTGTGAAAGCCTTGAGACGATAGGTGAACATGCGTTCTCCGGCTGCAATAAATTAGAGTACCTGTACTTACCCGAAGGTTTGACGACGATTGGTGCTGACGCTTTCTACGGCTGTACGGGTGTTGCCCACATTTCTCTGCCGAGTACTCTCATTTCTATTGGCGCCCGGGCATTCGGCGGTTGCTCTGCACTGAAGGGGATAACGAGCTATGTTGACGGTATAGTGGTACTGAACGAGGCTTCAAAGGTGTTCGACGGGCTGACCAATCCTGCTGCTGTGACATTGCGTGTGCCGGCGTCGGCACAGTCGTTATACAAGAATGCGGCAGTGTGGTCGAAATTTAATATCATCAGTTTCATAAAGGATGCAAACGGGATTATGTACATCATAGACCAGACAGAGATGACCGCTGTGGTGACATACGAGAAATATACTGAAGGCAATTATCCAAATCTCTCGAGTACTATTTCCATACCCGCATATATACGTTATATAGGAAAGAACTACATCGTGACAGAGATTGGTGACCATGCCTTCATAGGTAACAAAACAATCGATGAAGTTAAGATGCCGAATGTGAAGCGGATAGGCAACTTAGCATTTACAGGCACAATCATTAGGAATATCGTTATTCCTGAAGGTGTGACCGCTTTAGGAGACAGTGCTATATTCAATTGCGCAAAGTTGCAATATATATATATCCCGACCACGCTGGAAAACTACGGAATGCATGCCATAGGCAAAAACATTTCATTGAAAATGATTTACAATATGAATCCGGAGGTGGTTGACCTGTCAGGGAACGATATGTTCTTGTGGTTGCCGGGCGATGCCACACTTTATGTTCCGGCATCGTCTGTAGAGGCATATAAAAAAGCAGTAGTGTGGTGCAATTTCTGGCACATAGAACCGTTATCTGATTCTCTAACCGGCAGATGCGGCGATAATATCTATTGGACTTTTTTACCGACAAATGGTGAATTGAGACTCAGCGGCTATGGTGAAATCTGGGACTTTGAAAAGCTCAATCCGAGTCCATGGTATGGACTCCGCGACAAGATTACGAAAGTTGACATTCCTGAGACTATTTCCAGGATTGGTGCCTATGCGTTTTCTGATTGTTCTGCAATGACGTCACATCCTATTACCGAGAGCATCACGTCAATCGGTGCGAATGCGTTCAAAGGCTGCTCGGCAATGGAGGAGGTATTGGTTCCGAAAGGACTAACAAGCTTGGAGGAAGGAACATTCGAGGGATGCGATGCCGTCACATCCGTAGTTTGGAATGCGACGAATTGCAACAGGTACTATTTCGGTCCGCAAGTAAGTTCGTTTACGTTTGGAGACGGCGTGAAGGTTATTCACGACTCGATATGCTCAGGAATGAATATTCGCAGCGTCGTCATCCCTGACGGCGTTACCTCAATCGGAGAAAAAGCCTTCGCTCATTGCCCGAGTCTTGCCATGGTAAGTATGCCGAGCAGTGTGAAAACTGTGGGCCGATATGCATTCTACGACTGCCCGAAGTTGTGGACATCGTTCACTGACCATGTCCAAAATGCCGGACCCTACTATGTAGCATCAGTGGATGATAAGAGATATACCCAATATACAATATGGAAAGATACCCGTTGGATAGGCGAAGAAGCTTTCAAGGACTGCAGCAAAATGACAGACTTCACTTGTACGGACAATGTGGAAAGAATCGGTGAATTAGCTTTTTCCGGCTGCTCGGCTCTGAAAACGCTGACTATATCAAGCAGCGTGAAGTCGATAGACAAAGAGGCATTCAAGGACTGCAGTGCGCTGGATTCGATTCGTGTAAATGCCGTAACGCCACCCACCTTGGGAGAAAATGTATTTTCCGGTATAACGTGTTCAGGAGTCCGTCTCTACGTTCCGAGAAAGAGTTACAATGACTACAGGACGGCAGAACAATGGAAAGAGTTCCGGATTCAAACCCACGACCAGATTGTCGGCAAATGCGGCGACGACCTGACTTGGATGCTTGATACGATAACCTATGATATGGTAATCCGAGGAACAGGCGAGATGTGGGATTACAATGACGGTGACCCCAGCTGGATCAAATGGGCGTCAAAGATCAAATCCATTGTGATAGAAAGCGGAGTGACATCTATAGGCGCGTATGTCTTCTTCAACATGCCGCAGCTCAGTGGCGTACAAATTCCCTACACGGTCAAGAAAATCGGGGACTATGCATTTATGAGTTCCACGGCGATAGCATTCGTTACTTGTCTCGCCTCTACGCCTCCGACGCTTGGCACAGAGGTGTTCAAGGATGTTGATTGCTCGAAGATACCGCTCTTCGTGCCATCGGGAAGTGTAGATAGGTACAAAGCGGCAGCACAATGGAAGAACTTCAAAATCCAATCCTCGGCGATGAACGGTTCTTGCGGAGCATCGGTAACATGGTCTTTCAATGTGGCAAGTGGCAAACTGACCATCAGCGGAACTGGCAAGATGGAAAATTATCCCAGTGATTATCCTGAATGGTATCCATATCGGTCGCTAATCAAATCCATTGAAATACAAAACGGCGTGACCTCGATAGGCACATACGCTTTCTATAACCATGACCAGGTTAAAACGGTGGAAATAGCCCCGTCTGTTGTAACTATCGGCGATGGTGCATTCGCACGTTGCAGTGCCTTGGCATTGATAACATGTCTTGTCGCCACACCGCCTGCTATCAGCTTCTCCGTCTTTACAGGTGTTGACCAGTCGTTGGTGTCGCTCTATGTACCCAAAAACAGAATAAGCGCTTACAAGGAAGCCAACGTGTGGAAGAATTTCTACCAGATAAAGGCGGCAGATGCTTCAGGGAAGTGCGGCGACAACATGACGTGGTATTACTCTGCTCAGACAGATGAACTTCAAATCAACGGCACCGGATCGATGTGGAACTTCCTGTATGAGGCCCCGACCTGGTATCCATACAAGGATATCATCCAAAAAGTAAAGATAGGAAAAGACATTGCGAGTATCACCGACGGCGTTTTCGCTGATCACTCCGCGTTGACAGCTATTAATGTCGCTGATGGGAACTGGAATTATATTTCTGTTGACGGTGTGCTGTGCAATAAGGCAAAGACAACTATAGTCGCCTACCCGAAGGCTAAATCCGATGCATCCTTCACCATCTCTGCTGAAATAAAGACAATAAAGAGTTATGCGTTCTCCGGCTGTACGAACATCACCCAACTGAACAGTTTGGCAGTTACGCCTCCTACACTTGGAAGCAATGTGTTCCTTGGAATGGACTGTGAGCATATACTTCTCTTCGTGCCGGCGGGAACCGGTTCCGCCTACAGGGCCGTTGAAGGCTGGAATAAATTCAATATAAAAGATGAAAGCCAGGATACCAAAAGTGGCACAATGGGCACTAAGGGTATATGGGATTTCGCTGATGGTGTGCTGACCATTGACTACGAAGGGACAATGCCTGACTGCACGAAGGATGAAACCGACCCTCAAGTGGCTTACCGCCTGCAGTGGATTGACTTCTTGGCAGACATCAAGGAAGTGGTCATCAAGGGTGTCGATGTTGAGATACAGCCCTTCTTCCTCTATTTCGAGGGCGACGGTCCGAGCGGTAGCCATCCCGACGACCATATCAAGAAGGTGACGCTCAGCTCGGGCGTGAAAAGCATCGGCAGACAGGCCTTTGCCTTGTACGACCTAAAACAGTTCTGCTGCTACGGCATAGAGCCGCCCACACTTTCCTCCTATACCAATTCGAGTACAGGCTACAGGTGTTTTTGGAGGTCGCGCATAGAGGCCAACAAGGCTTTCCTGATACTGCAGCCAGGTGCGTCGTCAGGCTATTACATGGCAGACAGAGAATGGATCTTCTTTGCCAACTTGGGTGGCGGCATCCTGACAAACCTCAGGGGCGAGGATGACCCGGTCGGAATCAATAGTCCGACAGCGACCTCTTCTAATTCCAAGACAGGAGTGAAGGTGGTCAAGGGCGGAAGAATATACATCCTTCGTGGCGACAAAGTCTTCACCGTGGACGGACGTGAGGTGTCCGGTGAGCGACTAAATCGATAGAAATTTGGAGAAGTCAAAAGAATGTAGTACTTTTGCTCTATGAAGTTCACATTCTGCTCCTTCATAGGTCTGATATTCTCCCTTGCGCTGGCATTGCCGACGCAAGGGCAGAGTGTTTTGGCAGACCCCTTGCTCTATGTCGATAGCGCCTATTCGCTGGCGATGTCGGGACACTTGCAGGAAGCGGTGGCACTCAACTACGAAGCGCTGGAGGCAGTTCCCGAAGACTCTGCCTCTACGCGCTGTGAGTTCTATTCCTGTCTGCTATACTGCTTCCATCGCCTGGGTGACTACGAGCAGGCACTCCGCTACGGCGAGCTGTGTCTGCTCTACGATGAAGAGCATGGGACTAAGGCGGACCTCAGTGCGTCGTTGGGCAATCTGGCAGGCGTGTATTCTTCTGCCGGCAAGCAGGATGTAGCCATCGAGTACCTGCGGCGCTCCATCGACATCGAGACGGCGCTCATAGCCTCCGACTCCACTCATACGGCTGTCTCCCTTGCCATCCGCAAAGCCATGCTCGGCGAAGTGCTGGTAGCCAAGGCGAAGGAAGTAACGTCGCAATCCTCTAATGGGAAGAAGGATGCGAGCGTCGGGCTGGATGCCGATGACGTGACAATGTTGGCCGAAGCGCTCCGCCTGACCGAAGAGGCGCTGCAGATTGATCGGCAGCTTGGTCGGCGTACACAAGAGGGCATCCGGCTGGCGCAGCTGGCAAATATCTACGATGCCATGGGGCAGAAGGAACGTGCCAAGGAGTGCAACCGCGAGGCGCTGGACATAGCTCGTGAGACAGGCAATCGCCCCTCCGAGTTGATTGTCCTGTTGCAGGACAATCAACTGCTGGAGGCCGCCGCCCTGGCACATGAGTTGGGAATGCGTAAGCAGGAATACGAAGCATGCGACCGCCTCTATCGTCAGGATCAGGCAGCAGGTCGCAGTGCTGAAGCGCTTGCCTGGCTCGAGAAGGCCCGCGTGCTGCACGAACAATTGCAGAACGAAGAGACGCAGCGCCAGTTGACCATCGCCCAGGTTCGGTACGACTCGTTTCGCAAAGAGCAACAGCTGAAGGCTCAGCAGCGAGCTATTCAGGAGGAACGCTTGCGCACTCGGGTGTTGTTTGTGGTTTCGCTCCTCTCGCTCATCATTGTATTGTTGCTCGTCCTATTGCTTGTTCAGTTGCATCGTCGCAAACGTATGGTTGAAGAGGCTGCGACATACAAGGAGCGACAGTACACTATTCTCACGCACGACCTGACGAACCCGATGGTGGCCCAGCAGCAAGTACTGCGGATGCTCTACCGCGACTTCTCGAACTATACGCCCCAACAGGTACAAGCCTTCACGGGACAACTGCTTGCCGGCAGCGACAGCCAGTTGTCGTTACTGCGTAACCTTGGCGAGATAGCTCAGCTGGAGCAAGGCAAACGGACGATGCAACCCACGCGGCTGGACCTTTGTGCCCTTATCACCGACGTCATTGTGCTCATGCGTAGCACCGCTGACCTTAAGGAGGTGACGATAAGCCTCAAGGCAGAGCGCATGCTCGTTACGGCAGACCGCGAGGCGCTGCGTACGATTCTGCACAACATCCTTAGCAATGCCATCAAGTTCTCTCCAAAAGGTGGTGTGGTAGAGGTAGGGACGAAGGCACCGAACAGCTTCTATGTTCACAACGACGGCGAATATGTTCCAAAAGAACAGATAGATGAAATCATGCATGCCAAGACTCGTGTCGAAAGTCGCGTGGGCACCAATGGCGAGAGTGGTACGGGTGTAGGCTTGCTCCTTTGCCGAGAACTGGTAGCCCTGAACCATGGCACCCTGCAGATACTCTCTGCTCCGAACGAGGGAGTGACGATGGTAATAAATGTGCCGATATAGAAACTGAATAAGCTGAGAACTATGAATATCGCAATCCTTGACGACCATGAATTGATACGTGTAGGTGTCACCAGTGTGCTGCATGACTCGCCACACGACGTTACCATCAGCGCAGCCTGTGCCGAAGAGTTGTTTGAATCTCTGGAAGCAGGTACGCCCTGCGACCTTCTGCTGCTGGATATCCTTATGCCAGGAACCAATGGGTTTGAAGTGGCAAAGCGCATGCGTACAGAGTATCCGGAAATCAAGATTATCGTCCTTTCGGTCGATACCAAGGAGTATGTCATCATCCGGCTCATGCAAATTGGTATAGACGGATTCATCAGTAAGAACGGCCCGCTGGAGGAAGTGGAGTTAGCCATCGATTCTGTGGCGGAAGGTGTGCCGTTCTATGGCCGCGACCTTGCCGTGCTGGTGCGTGATATCGTGGATGCTCAGCCCAACAAGAAGTCCAAGGCTTTGCTCACCAAACGCGAACTGGAAATCGTCGAGGCTTGTTGTTCAGGTCTGCTGGGCAAAGAGATCTCCGAGAAGTTCCACATCTCCCTCCGTGCGGTCAATAGTCACAAGACGAATATCTTCAACAAACTGGGCATTTCCTCTTCCGTGGAGATGGTGCGCTTTGCCCTCGAGCACGGCATCATATAGGAGAAGGAGTAAATGCCCTAATGCGGCACGCCGCGTTGCCCAATGTTCTCTACCGCAGCGTGAAGCCTGCGTACCATGATTTGTGAGAGATGTGTTACGATTTAGCGGCAAAATTGGCATAAATTTATGATTTTCCTGAAAAAAAAAGCTTGCTGCTTTGTCGTTTTTGAAAATATCCTTACCTTTGCAGTCGAAAAATTAAAAAGGATGCTAATTAACTGCAACATAACTGGGGCGCGGGATGAGGTGTTGATGCCGTCTGGTTCCCTTGTTTGTCAGCCTAATAAAAGAAGCCATTTTCGCCGTCACCTTTAGCGAAAGTGGCTTTTTCTTATATAGAAAGAGTTCAAGGATAATAAATATATAAATGTAATACAATTATGAAACTGAAGAAAGTTCTCGTATTAGGTAGCGGTGCGCTGAAGATAGGTCAGGCCGGCGAGTTTGACTATTCCGGCAGTCAGGCACTGAAGGCTCTGCGTGAAGAAGGCATCTACTCGGTGCTCGTCAATCCCAATGTTGCTACCATCCAGACCAGTGAAGGCATTGCCGACAAGGTTTACTTCCTCCCCATCACCCCTTATTTCATAGAGGAAATCATCAAGAAGGAGCAACCGGACGGCATCATGCTGGCTTGGGGCGGACAGACGGGTCTGAACGTCGGCACGGCTCTCTATCAGAATGGCGTGCTCGAGAAGTACGGCGTAAAGGTGTTAGGCACGAGTGTCGAAGCTATTATGAATACCGAGGACCGCGATCTCTTCGTCAAGGAACTGGGTAAGGTTGACCTGAAGGTACCGACGAGCCACGCCTGCGAGACGCTCGACGAAGCCATCGAGACAGCCCGTCGCATAGGCTATCCCATCATGATTCGCTCGGCTTACGCGCTTGGCGGACTTGGCAGCGGCGTTTGTCCGGACGAGAAGACTTTCAAGGAGATTGCTGAGAGTGCCTTCACGTTTGCTCCCCAGGTGCTGGTGGAGGAGAGTCTGAAAGGGTGGAAGGAGATAGAGTTCGAGTGCATCCGTGACGCCAACGACCATTGCTTCACCGTGGCCTCGATGGAGAACTTCGACCCGCTCGGCATTCATACAGGCGAGAGCATTGTGGTGGCTCCCACTTGCTCCTTGAAGGACGAGCAGGTGAAGATGCTTCAAGATATCACCATCAAGTGCGTGCGTCACCTCAACATCGTGGGTGAGTGCAACATACAGTTCGCTTTCAATGCAGAGACAAACGACTATCGCATCATCGAAATCAATGCGCGTCTGTCTCGCTCCTCAGCTTTGGCAAGTAAGGCAACCGGTTATCCCTTGGCATTCGTTGCAGCGAAGATTGCTCTGGGCTATACCCTCGACCAGATCGGAGAGATGGGTACGACGAACAGCGCTTATGTGGCTCCGTCGCTCGACTACCTCATCTGCAAGATACCTCGCTGGGACCTCACCAAGTTCACAGGCGTGAGCCGCAAGATTGGCTCCAGCATGAAGTCCGTCGGAGAGATTATGAGCATTGGCCGCAGCTTCGAGGAGATGCTGCAGAAGGGCTTGAGAATGATTGGTCAGGGCATGCACGGCTTCGTTTGCAACGACCATGTGAAGTTCGAGAACCTCGATGAGGAACTCGCCAACCCGACCGACCTCCGCATCTTTGCCCTTGCACAAGCACTCGAAGAGGGCTATACCGTAGACCGCATCGAAGAGCTGACGAAGATAGACAAATGGTTCATCGAGCGCATGAAGAACATTGTGGACTACGAGCACAAGTTGCAGTCGTACAATGCCATCGAGGAGGTTCCGGCCGATGTCTTGCGTAAGGCAAAGATCTTGGGCTTCAGCGACTTCCAGATTGCAAGGTGTGTCCTTGATGTTCATACAGGCAATATGGAGAAGGAGAACCTCGCCGTTCGTGCTTACAGAAAGAAGCTCGGCATCCTGCCCGCAGTGAAGCGTATTCCTACGGTTGCCAGCGAGCACCCGGACCTCACGAACTACCTCTACATGACCTACGCTGTGGAAGGCCACGACGTCAATTATTACAAGAACGAGAAATCAGTTATCGTGCTCGGCAGCGGTGCCTATCGTATCGGTTCCAGCGTAGAGTTCGACTGGTGTTCGGTCAATGCGATACAGACCGCACGCAAGCTCGGCTACAAGAGCATTATGATAAACTACAATCCCGAGACTGTCTCGACGGACTACGATATGTGCGACCGCCTCTACTTCGACGAGCTGTCGTTCGAGCGCGTCCTCGATGTCATCGACCTCGAGTCGCCCCGCGGCGTGATTGTCTCAACAGGTGGACAGATACCGAACAACCTCGCGATGAAGCTTTACCGACAGAGCGTGCCCATCCTCGGCACGTCGCCCGTCAGCATCGACCGTGCCGAGAACCGCGGCAAGTTCAGCGCCATGCTCGACAAACTCGGCATAGATCAGCCAAGATGGAGTGCCCTGACGAGCATGGAGGACGTGAAGCAGTTCATCGACGAAGTGGGCTATCCCGTCCTGGTGCGTCCCTCGTATGTCCTCTCGGGCGCAGCCATGAACGTCTGCTACACGGACGAAGAGCTGGAACGCTTCCTTCAGATGGCCAGCGAGGTCAGCAAGGAGTACCCCGTCGTCATTAGCAAGTTTATGACAGAGACCAACGAAGTGGAGTTCGACGCAGTGGCCCAGCAGGGCGAAATCGTGGAGTATGCCATCTCGGAGCACGTCGAGTATGCCGGCGTCCACTCGGGCGATGCCACGATGGTTTTCCCTGCACAGCAGTTGAGCTTTGCCACGGCACGCCAGATAAAGAAGATGAGTCGCGCCATAGCCAAGGAGCTGAATATCAGCGGACCGTTCAACATCCAGTACCTCGCCAAGGGTAGGGACGTGAAGGTCATCGAGTGCAACCTCCGCGCCAGCCGTTCCTTCCCCTTCGTCAGCAAGGTCTTGAAGCGCAACTTCATCGAGACGGCGACCCGCATCATGCTCGACGCACCCTACACAAAGCCGGACAAGAGCGCCTTCGATATCGACCATATCGGCGTCAAGGCCAGCCAGTTCTCGTTTGCCCGCTTGCAGAATGCCGACCCGATACTGGGCGTGGACATGAGTTCGACGGGCGAGGTGGGCTGCCTCGGTGACAGTTTCGAGGAGGCACTGCTCAACAGTATGATTGCCACAGGCTACCGCATCCCTCGCAAGGACAAGGGAGTGATGATAAGCAGCGGCGGCACGAAGGAAAAGGTCGCTATGCTCGACGGCGCCCGTATGCTTTCGAATGCCGGCTACACCATCTATGCGAGCGAAGGCACGGCCCGGTTCCTGAACGAGAACGGTGCGAAGGCCATCGCCGTGAGCTGGCCCGACGAGGACAAGCCAGGCATGGAGAACGTGATGAAGATGATAGCAGAACACCGGTTCGACCTCGTCGTCAACATCCCCAAGAACCGCACCAGCCGCGAACTCACTAATGGCTACAAGATTCGTCGCGCTGCCATCGACCACAACATTCCGCTCATCACGAATGCCCGCCTTGCGAGTGCCTTCATCGAGGCCTTCTGCACGCTCGGCATCGAGGACCTCAGCATCAAGAGCTGGAACGAGTACTGATACATTTCAAGAGGTATAGGTCTTTAGCCAAAGACCTATACCTCTTTCGTCAAAGACCTATACCTCTTTCGTCAAAGACCTATACCTTTTTGGTCAAAGACCTATACCTCTTTGTAAACTAACCCTTGATGTGTTTGTGAAGCCAGCACAGAAGGCGGACAAACGGCCATTGGAGCAACACTTCGCCAGAAGCCCTGTAGAGGTCTATCTGGCGATACATCATGGTACGATAGAAGTCCAGCCCGTTGTGGGAGAATACAGACATCCGCATCACCCCGCTGGCATAAATTTGTGTTTCGAGAAGTTCCCGAGCCTTCTTTGCCGTGACGTTCGCAGTGAGTCCGTTGTCATTCCAGACATACACGTATGCCCCCATGTGCACCGTCGCAACGACAGGCTTCCGCTCCAGCAACTGGACCAGGGCCAGCATGTCCTCGCAGAAACGGTCGTCAGCATAGCGGACCTCATCGAAGAGCCTGCGCCGGTAGATTTTGTTCCAGGCATAGCTGTGCCACCAGGCTCGCGTCTGAAGCCAATACAGACGGGCATCGCGATAGACTTTGTCCGTCAGAGTCACCCCATCCTCTCCTGCTTTGGTCTGCTTCAGCTCATACTCCATGATGTCAACATCGGGCCACTCAGCCAGCCGCTTCAGCAAGTGAGGATAGGTGTCGGCAGCCAAGTAGTCGTCGCTGTCAACGAAGGTGACGTACTCGCCTGTGGCAATGTCGAGCCCAGCATTGCGAGCAGCGCCTAAGCCTCTGTTCTGCTGATGAACGACCCGAATACGAGAGTCGCGCTCAGCCCATGCATCGCAAAGCGCAGGACAATTGTCAGGAGAACCGTCATCCACGAGAATCACCTCCATGTCGCCAGACACTTCTTGCCCCAAGACACTCTCTATGCAGCGGTCCAGTGTCAGTTCTGTCTTATAGACGGGTATGATGACGGTCAGTAACATGTTTGCTTTTTTCTCTTGCAAAGTTAAACCTTTTTTGACAAATTGCATCAAATATATATACATAATGTAAGAAATAATAGGCAAAACGGATACTTTTATAACAAGAAGATAAAAATAGCGACACTATTTAAGCATCTTTTTAAGAAAAAGTACTTATATTTGCAGAGGAAAATGTACTATAACTAATATAATAGAAAATAATGAAGCAAACTCTACTTCTGTTCTGTGCCGCTTTCGGCTTGGCACAGACGATGCTTGCCCTCACGATTGAGGACGGCCAGTACTACACCATCGTCAACCGCAATGAACAAGGTCTCTACGTCAAGGACACAGGTTCCGACATTCTTGTGGTGGGCGGTTTCGACGATGCCTGCTATTGGCAGTTTATCGCAACCGGCAACGAAGGTTGCTACTATCTGAAGAACAAGAAGACAGGTCGCTATGCCCAGCAGTGCAGCACCTCGACAGAGGTGGATGTTACTATGGGTGACACTCCTGTTGAGTACCGTGTCAAAGAGTGTTCTGTGGAAGGCACTGACATGTTCGGCTTTGCCTCGACAAACTTGAGCAATACCGAATTTACCGCTGGCTGCATCGGATGGAACCTTAGAGCCAGCGATGCTGTCCAGACTTTTGCAGCAGCTGCCGGCACCAACCACCGCTCCTTCTGGAAGCTCACCCTCGTCACTCCTCCCATGCAGGTCAGCAGCAGCAAGGTCTATACGCTCTCCAATCGCAACGACAACAACGTCTATATCAAGGACAACGGCGGCGATGAGTTGGCTATGGGCGGCCTCGACAACGCCAGCCTTTGGCAGTTTGAGGATGCAGGTAACGGCCAGTTCTATGTGAAGAACGTAAAGACAGGTCGCTATGCACAGGCTTGTGCTGCTGAAACAGAAGTGCCTGTCACGATGGGCGAAACGCCTGTGGCATACGTCGTTGTGAATTGCAGCGACCAGGAAGGCATTGATTGCTTCGGCCTCACCTCTGCCGATATGGGCAACACCGCCTTCACCAGCGGCTGCATCGGCTGGAACTGGCGCGACGACAACATCGTCCAGACCTACGCCGCAGCCGCAGGTACCAACCATCGCTCCTTCTGGAAGTTCACCGAATTTGAGCCTCAGTCCATCACTTTGGCAGGCTATGCCACCTATTGCGCCACGGAGGATGTCCTCGTCCTCGGAGCTCAGGCATACAAAGGCATTGTCGGCAGCACGTATGTCAGCCTTGAGGAAGTCAGCGACGTGCCAGCAGGGTCAGCCGTTGTCCTCAAGGGTAACCTTTATGCCACTGTTGCAAAAACGGCCAGCAGCGACATGACAGGCAACGACCTCCTGGCTTCCACAGGCATCACAGCCGATGGCATTCAGTATATTCTGGCCGAAAAGGAAGGCCAGGTTGGCTTCTATAAGGCTGCTGTGGGCACAACCATTCCTGCTGGAAAGGCATACTTCACCAGTAGCACAGGCATCAAGGCCTTCTACTTCGAAGGTGATGATGCAACCGGCATAAATGAAGAATTAAGAATGAAGAATGAAGGATCTTCAATCTACAACATTGCAGGCCAGCGCATGCGTAAGATGCAGAAAGGTATCAACATCGTGGACGGCAAGAAAGTCCTTTATTGAAAAACGACATATCTATGCGACACAAATATAATCGCTCACTGATTGCGCTGCCGGCTTTGTTGCCGGCAGTTGCATTTGCACAGGAGGCACAGCGCCCCAACATCATGCTTATCGTCGTGGACGACATGGGCTATTCCGACCTCAACTGCTTCGGCGGGGAGGTAGAGAGCCCCAATCTCGATGCCCTTGCCGCCTCGGGTATGCGCTTCACGCAATTCTACAACTCAGGCCGCAGCTGTCCCTCGCGGGCTCAGCTTTTGACAGGTCGTTATGCACAGACCGTCGGCATCACCGGCATGGGACTGAGTCTCACGCATGATTGTGTAACGATTCCCGAGGTGCTTCGTGAAGCTGGCTACCACACGGGCATGAGTGGCAAATGGCACCTCTCGCTGACGCAAGGCATAGGTAATAGGGAGGACCAGATGAAGTGGCTTTCTCATCAGAGCTACTTCGACAATCGTCCCTTCGCTCCCCTCGACACCTATCCCTGCAACCGAGGCTTCGACCAGCATTGGGGCACCATTTGGGGCGTTACGGATCACTTCGACCCCTTCTCGCTCGTACATAACGAGGAGCCCATCTTCACGGACAGCATTCCCTCCGACTTCTACTATGCCGACTTTGTGGCAGACAAGGCGATAGACATGATGGACGAAATGACCTCGGACGGCAAGCCGTTCTTCATGTATGTGGCTTTCCAGGAACCTCATTGGCCCGTACAGGCTAAGCCTCAGGATATAGCGAAGTACAAAGGCAAGTTCGATGAGGGCTGGGATGTGCTTCGTGAACGTCGTTACCAGAAGATGCTGGAACTTGGCCTTATCAATGCCGAGGAGATGCCTGTCGCCACCAATGCCTCCGGACGCAAATGGGAGAACGAAACGGACAAGGCATTCCAATCGGCAAACATGGAGGTGCATGCTGCTATGGTGGATTGTGTGGACCAGAACATCGGCCGCATCATTGACGAATTGAAGCGTCGGGGCATCTTCGACAATACTCTTATCATCTTCACCTCCGATAATGGTGCATCGAGCGAGAACTACAATATCGGAGAGTTCGACCGCCATGACCGTACGCGCGACGGGCAGATGGTAGTGCATAACTCACCTACGCCAGGAAGTCAGCTCACCTATAACTATCTTCATAACGGATGGGCTGGTGCAGTCAACACACCTTATCGTTACTGGAAGACGACGCAGTTCCATGGCGGGACGGCAGCACCTACCATAGTTCATTGGCCGGCAGGTATGGCAGAGGGCAAGGAGGGGACGATAACGTCGCAGCCTTGCAGTTTCCTTGATGTGATGCCGACGTGTATGGAGCTTGCCGGTGCAGATTATCCTTCCTACTACGACGGAAACAATATCAAGCCGATGTGCGACGAAGCCCGCAGCATTGTGCCGTTGCTTCAGGAGAAGGACAGCTGGGACGATGAGCGCACGATGTATTGGGAGCACGAGAATGGCAAGGCTGTCCGCAAGGGCAATTGGCGGCTTACCGCCCTTGCAAATGGTGGCTGGCAGCTCTTTGACCTTGCTCACGACCTCTCCGAGACAAACAACGTGGCTGCGGAATATCCAGAGAAGGTGCGCGAGCTGAAGGACCTCTGGAATACCTGGGCAAAGAGTGTGGGCCTTAGTGTTGCTGAAGACATACCGGAGACAAAGACAGAGCTCATTTTTCATTATCCCTTCGATGGCAATCTCGAGGATGATTCTCCTTCAAAGTATGTGCTCACGCCCAGTACCAATGGCGTCTCCTATGCAACGGGAAGACTTGGGCAGGCCCTTCGTCTCAGCGGCGATGCCCAGTATCTTGACCTGAACACTGCGGGCATCTTCGATACACGGGTAACGCAGACGACATTCTGTGCCTGGGTCTTTGATGAGAATACTGCGGCTCCGGATGCAAATAATCAGACAGAGAATGGCATACATTTCCGCGATGAAGTAATTCTGGCTCAGAAGGACAATGCAGGCACCGGACGTATTTATCTTTACGGCAGGGCAGAAGCTCCTGTCGCTGGCGGTGAGCCCACCTTTATTTATGACAACTTCCTGGGAGGCAGTCAGCATCGTGCCACCGCTGGTTCGCTCAAGCCTGGCACATGGCAACACGTAGCTATTGTTTGCGACCCCGTCGCCCAAAGCATTACCTATTATATCAATGGCGTGCGCGACTGCACCGTTTCGGCAGGTGCCTTCGAGACGTGTACCGGAGGTTTCCGCATTGGTGGCCATAAAGCTGGCAAAGATTATTTCAAGGGATACATTGATGATGCCTGGTTCTTCAAGGGTGTTCTCTCTGCCGACGAGATTCGACTAATCTACGCGGGTACCTTCGACCCCACACCTTATTACCCTGATAATGGCGGCGACGAACCCTCATCGGAAGACTGGCCACTGAAGGACCATGCCTATACCATCCGCAACTTCTCAAGTACGCCAGCCTATATGGTGGACAACAGGGACAGCGACAACCGCATAGCCTGCGAAGGCAGCGTGGGCGATGCTGCCTACTGGGTGTTCGAACCGACAGAAAACACGCAGTGCTATTATGTCCGCAATGTATTGACCGGCCGTTATATACAGGGCTACGCAAAGACATCAGGCAATGCCGTCGCCATGGGAGACGAGAGTGTGGAGTATTACGTGGCACCTCAGACGAGCGAAGGCGGCCGGTATGGCTTTGCCTGTACCACGGTGACGCCCCACGACTTCTCCTCCGGCACCATTGGGCTTAACCTCCGTGCCGAGAGCAATCAGGCAAACTGCCTCGTCCAGACCTATGCTGCAGCAGCCGGAACGAACCATCGTTCCTTTTGGACGCTCGACGAAGTGTCGGACGACATCATCACGGCCCTGAGTCCCATTCCGCTCAGACTTCCAAAGGCCGCTTATGACCTTCAAGGTCGCCTTTGGCAAAAATACAGCAAAGGCGTCAAGGTGCAGGAAGGTAAGAAGTACATGAAACAATAAGGTAGGCCAGCAGGCGTTTACGAACTTCTGCAGAGAAGTTTTCGAACTTCTGCAGAGAACTTCGCCAACTTCTGCAGAGAAGTTTTCGAACTTCTCTCGTCGAGATTCAAGGCTTGGGAGAAGGGCAGGAAATCAGTGCCCTGTGAAGGTCCACGAGGAGGTGATTTTCTTCAGCTCATCCGATACGTTTGTCGAGTCGCGTTCCCAAATCGGTTCAGGGAAAATGATAGGTGGAGCATACATGAGTTCCAGGTCAGGAACCTCTGTCAGACTGTCTTCCCTGGCGCGATAAGGCACTTCGTTCGACAGGAAGGGGGTAATCTCCACCATGGCAAGACCAGCCCTTATGATGTCCAGCTCGCGTGCTGCGGCTCGGCTCAAGTCGATGATGCGCCCCTTGGAATAAGGCCCTCGGTCTGTGACCCGCACATAGACGGTGCGGCCGTTGCGCGGGTTGCATACCTTCAATATGGTTCCAAAGGGATAATTCCTGTGGGCACACGTCATGCCGTCCTTGTCGTAGGCCTCGCCGCTTGCCGTCCGACGCCCGTGAAACTTGTCGGCATAGTACGAAGCATAACCCTTCGTGAGCCCTTGCGCCATACAAGAGAGGCAAGAGGCGAGGAGCATGAGGCACAGGAGAGGAAAGAACATCTTCATAGGCTTATATTGGTGCGGCTTGTAAGCATAAATCGGGTGCAAGTTACCTTTTTCTGTGTTATATCTGACAGAAAGACAGAATTTTTTTGCTTAAAAGGCCTCAGTATGATAATTTCTTAGTAAATTTGCGCACGAAATTGTGCAATAAAGAAATGAAAAGGACGATATTACCACTTCTGGCATGTGCTTTGAGCCTTGGCCTGATGACCTCTTGCGTTTCAAACAAGAAGATGATATACCTGCAAGGCGCTACCCAAGAGTACGCCTTGCCTCAGGACATAGCCGAGCGCTTCGACCTGCAGGTGCAGCCCGACGACCAGCTTGCCATCTCCGTGGCGAGCAAGGACGCCGAGCTCCTCATGCGCTTCAACAACAACACCCTCATTGGTGGCGGCAACAACTCGCAGATGGGCTCCAATACCGTTAATGTCTCCTCGGGCGTCTCCTATTTCAGAGTGAACACCGAAGGCGACATAGAGTTCCCCATCTTCGGCACCATCCATGTGGGCGGCATGACGACAGACCAAATATCGGCATTGATAAAGAAACGCATGGTTGAAGAGGGCTACATCAACGATGCCGTGGTTAACACCAAGATAATGAGCTTCAAAGTGACGGTCATGGGCGACGTCAAGAACCCTGGCACACAAACATATCAGGGAGAGCGCCTCACCATCCTCGAGGCTCTTGGAAAGGCCGGTGACCTGACGAACAGTGCCTATCGCGACAACGTGCTCGTCATTCGAGAAGAGAACGGTCAGCGAAAGGCATACGAAGTCAACCTGCTCGACAACCAGGCCGTCTTCAGTTCCCCTGCATACTACCTACAGCAGAACGACGTCATCTACGTGCAGCCCAACAAGAGCCAGCGCGTGAAGGGTAGCACCAGCTACACCTGGTTGTCCGTCGGCAGCACTGTGGTCGGCATGATTGTCAGCGTCGTATCTCTTATCGTAGCACTCAAAAGATAACAGAACCTTATGGAAGTCAACAACAATACAGCAGTGCGTACCCGCAGGCGCAAGCAAACCAATACCGACGAAGCCCTCACCTTTCGCGACATCCTTGATACTTTCGTATCCAACTGGGGCTGGTTTCTCCTCTCCGCCATCCTTTGCTTCGTCGCCTCGAGGCTTTATCTGGCCACAAAGTCCAGCGTCTACCAGCGACAGGCTGTAATGCTCGTCAAAGACGACAACGGACAGGGAGGCAGCAGTCGCCGTTCCAACATCAGCACCGATGCCTTGATGCAGCTCAACGGCGTGCTTGCCGGAGCAAGCGTCAAGAACGAAGTCTACATCCTTCATTCCTTCCAGCTCGCCCAGGAGGTGGCAAAAGACCTGCAGCTCGACGTAATGTACAGCATACGTTCCGGTTTGCGCCACGTCTCCCTCTATGATGACCGTCCTTTCACCGTCAGCTTTCTCACGGAGTTTACTGTACCCGCAAGCTTCAAGTTGACCATCGACAGCAGTCGAGGCGGCACCATCAGTGACGTCAAGTATGGCATCCCGATGGAGAAGTCCGACTTTGTGACGAAGGTGGAATGGGGCAAAGTCGTGAAGACCCCTTTCGGCAACTTCGTAGCTACTCCTGCTGAAGGGCTGGTGGCAGACTTCATCGGAGCGACCGTCAGCGTGCAGCGAATCAGCATGGAGGATGCTGCCATAATCCTATATAACAAGGTGAGCAGCAGCGAAATCGACAAGGAAAGCACCCTGGTCCGCATTACATGTACGGATACCAACATCCAGCGTGCCGACGATATTCTCAATGGCCTGCTCGAAGCCTACAAACGAAGCATCATCGACGACAAGAATCAGATAGCCAAGAGTACCTCCGAGTTCATCGAGGACCGCATAAGTCTGATACACTCCGAGCTCAGCGACGTAGAAGGGCAGATGGCAGACTTCAAGCAGAACAACGGTCTGGTCGACCTCAAAGCCAGCAGCGAAGCCTTCATCACGCAGAGCACCGCCGCCCACCAGCGCACTATTCAAGCCGAGACACAGCACGCCATGATAGAGTACCTTGTGGACTACCTCTCGCAGAACCTCTCAGAAGGCAAACTCATCCCCACCATGGGAGGCATCAGCGACCCAGGCATCACATCCCAGATAAACGCTTTCAACCAAATGATGCTGGAGCGCAATCGCCTGGCGGAGAACACCTCCGCGAGCAGCCCCACCATAGCCGACCTCGACCTTAACCTCTCACAGATGCGCACAGCTATCCTCGCCTCCCTCAAAGGCTTCAGTTCGAGCCTCAAACTGCAAGTCGACAAGGCAAGGAAAGAAGAAGCGGACCTGACGGGAACGCTTCATGCAGTGCCTCAGCAAGAGAAGAAAGCCATCGACATCACGCGTCAGCAGACCATCAAGGAGACGCTCTACACCTATCTGCTCAACAAACGCGAGGAGACAGCCCTGCAGCTGGCCATCACCGAGGCCAACATTCGCGTCGTGGAGCGACCCTTCGGTAGCCGTTCCCCCATCGCGCCCCGCACGAAAGTCATCTCCCTCGTTGCCCTGATGATAGGCATCATCGTGCCGTTCCTCTTCTTCCAGGCCAAGAAATTCCTCGACACGACAGTCCACGGACGCAAAGACATAGAGAAGTTCACCACCATACCCATCCTCGGCGAAGTGCCCCACAGCAGCACTAACGTTGGTGACTATGACATCGTCGTCGATGGAGAAAAAGACGAAATCCTCGCCGAAGCATTCCGAATGATACGCTTCAACATGCCATTCATCAACAAGGATGCCCGCGTCATCATGCTCACCAGCACTATGCCCGGAGAAGGCAAGACATTCATCAGCGGCAATCTGGCGGCAACGCTCGGACTGACAGGGAAGAAGGTCGTTCTTGTCGACGCCGACATCCGCAAGCGCACCAGGAGCCGCCACGACGCCATGTCGGGCAGCTATGGCCTCACCTCATACCTCTCCGGCAGCGTCGACGACGTGCAGAGCCTCATTGTGACGAAGAACCAGGAGTGCAACCTCGATATCCTGCCTGCTGGCATCATGGCGCCCAACCCGACGGAACTGCTGATGAGCGAGCGCTTGGAAGGGTGCATCGAAGAACTCAAGAAACACTACGACTACGTCATCATCGACAACGTGCCCGCTCAGGTCGTAGCCGATGCCGGCATCACAGGACGCGTAGCCGACCTCACCATCTACGTCCTGCGCGAGACGAAAGTGGACCGCCGCTACCTCCCCGAGCTGGAGAGGCTGCATCAAGAGAAGATATTCAACCACCTCTGCATCGTCGTCAACGACAGCCGCACACGAAACAAGAAGTACGGCTACGGCTATGGCTACGGCTATGGCAACAAGGAGCAGAAGAGCTTCTGGAAGAAACTGTTCGCGAGGAAGTAATCGTCTTCTTCGCTCCACTGTATCGAAAGATATTCTGACCCCGAAGGGGTGATGGAACGCAAATCTGGCTTCCGTCACCCCTTCGGCTTTTTCTATAGGATATGACTAAATCCTCACGTAGATTTTGTAAAATCGACACGTCCTTTTTCTCATAGGGACACGTCCTTTTCCTCATAGGGACACGTCCTTTTCCTCATAGGGACGTGTCCTTATACGAACACGGATGAAACACGTATTGGGATGATATCAATTTGTATGATTAGTGCGGGGCGAGGAAGCATACAAAAAGAAGGCGCACCAACTGTGGTACGCCTTCTTTGCTTTGCCTTGGGTGCAGGCGAATCTTTGCTGTCGCCTCAGGACGCAGGCGGAAGTCCTTTCTTACCAAATATCCTCGGGGTTCTCGGGATTGTCGTAGACGTCCTTGGCACAATACTCGAGGTAGTCCATGTAGAAGAATCGCGTGCGGTCGTCCATGACGGTCTTGAACCTGACGTAATAAGTTTCATCGGGGTCCATCGTTTCGCGTACGATGATGCGTCGGATGCATCTGTCTGATGCTCTCATCATGGTGGTTCCGCCGGGTCCGCCGGCGCAGTACTGGTTGCATCCCTTCATGAATCCGTTGTTGCGCAGGCGTTTGTCGACCTCGGCGTTGAAGTCGTCGTCTTCGGTGTCTTTCTCATATCCTATGTCACTGGCGATGTCACCGTTGCTGGTGTGCAGTTTGTTGTCGGCTCCCTGTCGTAGGTCGATGGGGATACCCATGGCTGCGAGCTTCTCCTTGTTCGGCCCCCAATAGAACTGTACCATGCCTCTTCGGTTGCCGCCGCTCTGTATGGCGAAGCGCAACTCGTATGTACCGCGGCGAGGTACGGGCGGCAGGCGCATGGTGCAGTCTGTGAGGCCGCGGATGCTCATCTCGTCGCCCTGCATGTTCATCCATCCGTTGCCGCGTCCGGTCCAGTAGAAGAATTGGGTCTCCTTCGAGATGTCCACGTCTTCGAGGTACTTGTATTCGTCGTCGGTGGGGATGTAGACGTTCTTGTGCTTCTCGTCGGTGATTTCGGAGCAGCGTATGTCGTTGTTCATGAATTCGGGCCACATGCTCGGCACGCTCCAGCGGATGCGCTGCTTCTGCAGGTTGTTGCGTGTGTCGTCGCTGTACCAGAGCAGTTTGTCGATGGGGTAGATGATGCCGTTGCGTATGTTGTTCTCTCCCTCGAGGTTGGGTTCTCCAAGGCGGATGCCTTCCTTGTCGGGGTCGCACGAGATTTCGTGGTAGGTGCCTCTGCGGTCAGTGTCGAGGTTGGGGAAGCGGTTGAGGCAGACGCCGTCGCTTTCGCGACTCTCGAAGATTTTCATGAGTCTGCGTTTGCCCATGGTAGTGTAGAACTCCATGACGGCGACGGAGGGAACCTTCTTGTTGATGTCGTAGCCTTTCTCGTTGTAGTGATAGATGAGTTTGTTGGCGGGCAGTCGCTCGGGCAGCAGGTGGTAGGTGATGAACTGATAGAGCAGGTTGTCCTCCGACTGATAGTTTTTGTCGCGTTTGGCTTCGGGATAGATTCCCTGGCTGTCGAGGTAGGCCATGACGTCTTCCATCGTGATGTCCTTGGCGTCTTTGCCAATTGCGCTTGCCCAGAACTCGTCGGTTTCGGCAAAATAGGTGAAGCCGTAGTAGCGGTGCTCGGGTGTGTGGAACACTTCCCTGCCTCCGTCGCCCACGCTCTCACTGGTGGCGGGTACCCTGTCGCCTCTCTGGAAGAGGTCTTCGTAATCTTCGTCTCGGTTCTTCGAAAGCTCATCGAATAGGCCGCACGATTGGACTATCTTGGCTGAGACGACGAAGTTGCTGTTCTCGTCGTCGATGTACTTCCTAAGCAGATAGTCCATCGTGTTGTTGCTGGGTGAGATGACGCTGTGCATGGCGTGTATGACGCCGTTGATGCAGAGGATGTCGCGGTTGATGCGGTCTATGTTGCAGTCGTTCACGAGGATGCTGTCCGGTTCGTCGGTGTACTGTACGACGAGCTTGCGGTCGTTCATGTTGGGCAGGGGTATCTCTACGCTTTGCGAAGTCGATGTGGCTGCCGGCAGTGCGTTTATCTGGTATTCGGCATAGTCATCGCCGCTGTCGATGATACTGTTGAAGACGATGACGTGATATATGGAGTCTCGCTTGTGCTGGCTTGGGAAGGCGTCCCAGCTGGCTTCCGGAATAAGTCCTTGTGTCACAAGGGAGTCCAGGTATTCCTGAATGGCATCGTTGGTGGGGGCAAAGATGGTGTAGTGGCCTCGGGCTGAGAGCAGCTGGCGGATGTTGGTGTCGCTGACCTTGCTGACCAGAACTTCTCCGAGCAGACGGTAGTACTCGCTGTACTGCTCGTGCTTTTCCAAGTAGCTTGAGATGGTTTCCTCCTTGAATACGTAGCGGGCCGATGTGTCGATGTCTTCTGTGCAACTTGCCGCAATCAGGGCTATCGTTGCAATGGCATATAAAAGGTATTTTCTCATGTTATGTATTAGGGCTTTATGATACATAAAGTTGTTAGTTTGCGTGTACAAAGATACAATATTTTTCATTAAGTGCAAAGAAAGATACACTTTTTTTCGCTTTTATCACCTTTTTCATGGGGGCAAGGGCCTTCCGCCTGCGCCTGCGCGAAGAATTGTCAATTGTCAAGTCATCGCTGAAAACGGTTGCGTCCGGCATCTATCCTTAGGAAGACGAAGAGCAGTATGGTGAAGCCCCAGAGGGAGCTGCCTCCATAGCTAAAGAAGGGCAGGGGAATGCCGATGACGGGCGTCAGGCCCAGTACCATCCCGACATTGATGAAGACGTGGAAGAGGAAGATGCTCAGGACACAATACCCATAGACGCGCCCAAAGGTATATGGCTGCCGCTCGGCAAGATGCAGGAGCCGAAGGATGAGGGAGAGGAAGAGCAGGAGCACCACAGCACAGCCGATGAAGCCTTCTTCCTCGCCTACCGTGCAGAAGATGAAGTCGGTGTCCTGCTCGGGCACATACTTCAGCTTGGTCTGTGTTCCGTTGAGGAATCCCTTGCCCTCCAAGCCTCCGGAACCTATGGCTATCTTAGCCTGGATGACGTTATAGCCGGCACCTCGTGGGTCATCTTCCAAACCGAGCAACACACGGATTCGCGTCTGCTGGTGAGGCTCCATGACTTTGTTCAGCACAAAGTCGGCGGAATAGAAGAAGCCCATGCTGCCCAATGTGAAAAGGGCGATGAGAAGATAGGGGAGAGCACGGTCGCGAAGAGAGAGGTAGAGAAGATAGACTGTCGTAAACCCGCAGACGGCGACCATTGCCCAGACGGCATTGCACGGGTGAATGTACTTGGCAAAGAGGATGGCGCAGGCATCCACCAACAGCGAGAACAGCAAGACGCGGCTCCAGCAGTTCTTCTTTTCTCCTCCATAAACCTTGATGAGCCCAACTGTGAAAACTTGAATGAGCAGCATGACAAGTGCGTGCCCCAGACTCATTTGCCCCATCCCCCATAGAGGGAATTCTGCATAGCGGATGCCAATCACGAAATACGCGACGGCAGAGATGGCAGTGAAGAGCAGGCACCCTGGCATTCCCTCACGATATAGCATCAGAAAGAAGGCACTATAGACAAGCGCACTTCCCGTCTCCTTCTGCATGACAATCAGCCCCATCGGAACGGCTATCAGGATGGCACAAATGATGAAGTCCTTCAGCTTCCTCACGTCGAAACCGTAGGTGCTCATCACTTTCGCAAGGCAAAGCGCTACGCCGAACTTGGCAAACTCTGCAGGCTGTACGCTAAAGCTCCCTATCTTTATCCACGAAAGAGAACCCTTGATGTCGTGGGCAATGAAAGGCGTGACGAAGAGCAAGGCAAGGAAACCTACATATATAATATAGGAAAGAGACTCGAAGATGCGGTCGTCTGTCATGAGAATGAGAAAGGCAAGCAGTAAGGATGTACCAATCCAGACAATCTGCATGCCGCTTCGGGTCGAGAAGTCGAGGATGCCGGCAGTTTGGTCGAAATCGTAGCATGCACCGCATACGCTCATCCATCCCAATGCCAACAGCACAAGGTAGATGAAGATGGTGAGCCAATCAATGGACTTCCACATTGATGCGTTCTTACTGGTCTTGTTGCTTTTCATCTTTCTCTGCGGGCGAATTCAAGGAGTATTCGATGGGTGTGTATAGATGTTTGTTCTCAAAATGTATGGCTCGAGCCTCGCTTGCTTCGGAAAGCTTGCCATTGATGTATTGCTCCATCATCAACGCTCCGATGGGAACACCATATGTGGCTCCCCAGCCGCCATTCTCTACGTAGATGCAGATGGCAATCTTTGGATTCTCGCGTGGAGCAAAGCCCATGAAGACGCTGTGGTCCTGGCCGTGTGGGTTCTGTGCAGTGCCTGTCTTGCCACAGACCTCGTACATGGATGTGTTGGCAAGCCGACAGGTTCCTCCCAGTACAGCTTGCCGCATACCGGCAACCACCGTTTCGTAATATTTGCGGTCAACCTTCGTGTAGTGCTTCTTCGTGTAGAGCGTATCGATAGGCATTCCCTGCACCTTCTTGACGACATGCGGAATGATGTACCAGCCTCGGTTGGCTATGGTTGCTCCCAAGTTGGCTATCTGCAAGGGCGTCAGGTTGACCTCTCCCTGCCCGATGCTGATGCTGATGACGGTCAGACCGCTCCAATCGTTGCGATAGGCTTTGTCGTAATAGGGTGCATTGGGTATCATGCCACGCTTCTCTCCAGGCAGGTCGATGCCAAGCTTATAGCCGAACCCCATGCTGACCATGTAGTCCTTCCATGTCGTCATCGCATCCTGCACGGATGGGTACTTCTTTCTGTTGCCAAACATGTAATAAAGTCCCCAGCAAAAGTAACCGTTGCACGAGGTGGCGATGGATGGAACGAGCGGAAGCGGCGAACCATGGCCGTGACAGCCGACCGTGAGTCCCCTGTAGTGAAAGCCGCGGCTGCATGGAAAACTCGTGGAGGGTGTGATGATGCCTTCCTGCAGGAAGGTGAGAGCCTGGCTTGTCTTAAAGGTTGAACCAGGTGGGTATTGCCCCATGATAGCACGGTTAAGGAGAGGCTTGTGCTGGTCTTGAGCAAGCCTTTTCTGGCTCTTTCCTCGCTGGCGGCCTACCATGAGACGTGGGTCGTAGGTAGGGCTTGATACCATGCAGAGCACTTCTCCTGTACTCGGTTCTATGGCCACGATGCTTCCAAGCTTTCCTTTCATCAGGCGTTCTCCGAGAGCTTGCAAGTCAAGGTCGATGCTCATGGTAAGGTTGCGGCCAGGGATGGGAGCCTCGTCGAACTTGCCTTTCTGGTAGCGTCCCTTGATACGTCCCCGAGCATCCCTCAGCAGTATTTCCATTCCCTTCTCGCCCCGCAGCAACTCTTCATACGAACGTTCAACGCCAAGCTTGCCAATGTAGTCACCGCTTCGGTAATAATGGTCGGGTGCATTCTCTATATCCTCAGGGCCGACCTCGCCGACGTCTCCAAGCAGGTGGGCAGCATAGGGATAGTTGTACTGGCGAATGCTCCTCTTCTGAATGTAGAAGCCGGGGAATCGGAAGAGCTTCTCCTGGAAGCGGCTGAACTCTTCCGTCGAGAGCTGGCTCATGAAGAGTTGTTGCGTGTAGTTGCTGTAGCCAGGGTTGCGTTTGAAATCTTTTATTTCATTCATCCTCTGCTCGTACCAGTCGCGAGTTATGTCGAGGCTTTCGCAAAGGTCCAGTGTGTCAACACCCACTTGTTCGTTCATGATGACCATCACATCGTAGGCTGGTTGGTTATAGACAAGCAGCTTCCCGTTTCTGTCGGAAATGGAGCCTCGCGCCGGATATTGGATTCGCTTGAGGAAAGCATTGGAGTCGGCACTTATCTTGAAGTCTTCGCTGAGCAGTTGCAGGGTGAAGAGGCGAAGCAGATAGACGATGATGATGACCGTCGCTGCGCCGCCAATCACGTATTTGCGCTTCTCAAGCTCATAGTTGGCTTTCGTCGAGTTTTGCTTTCCATCCATACACTTATTTTTTAGGGTTACGGACGTGCTCTGCCAATATGATAAGAAGCAGGGAGGCAGCAAAGCTCACTCCCATGCTGATGGCAATATCCTCGATATGGAAGTAGGAGAAGCCTTCGAGGGCGAAGTAGACGAGGTGATGAAGGATGAGGAGCAGGGCAATGAATTGCAGGTAGTTCCATCGTCCCATTGCCGAGAAGGATGGTCGCAGTTCTTCTTCTGAGTCGCGGGGAGCCATCAAAGCAAGCAAAGGCGGCTGAATGAGGGCGATGAAGGTCAGGGCTGCAGAGCTGATGCCAGATGTCCCTGCGAAGATGTCTGCCACAAGACCTGTGCCAAAGCCCCAGAGCAAAGCTTCCGACCGAGATGTTCCCAAAGGCAATGTGATGACAACGAGCGGGCACAGCAATGGCGCACCATAGCCCCATGGATGTACCTGGTCGAGTATGAGCACCTGTATCGCCAGCAATGACAGTGCCCATGCCAATCGCTTTAATATCTTCGTTATCATTGCGTCAGGAGGGAGTCGAGTTCTGCTTTATCGTGGTTGTCGATGACGTTGACGTGCCTGATGTTTGCGATGTCGGTGCTCAGGAGGATTTCAAGCTCGAATGCAAGTCCGTCGCTGCTGTTGTTGATTTCTGCCACTTTGCCAAGGAAGATGCCGGCAGGGAAGACCGACGAGAAACCGCTTGTCTCGACGACATCACCCTTCTTTATTTGGGCATGGCGGGGCACGTCGTCCATGTATGCCCTCAGCGGCTTGCCGCCTTTCCACTTCAGATAACCGAAGTATTCTGTTCCTCGCAGTCTGCAGCTGATGCTGCTGTGGCTGTTCAGGATGGACATGACGAGAGCATAATGAGGCGTGACTGCACTGACGATGCCGACAACGCCAGTTCCACTGACGACACCCATCTCGGGAGCAACGCCTTCGTCGCTTCCCCGATTGATGACGAGCATGTTGTCTCGCTTGCGGACGCTGTTGTCAACGACTTGGGCAGGAATGAGGGTCGTGCCTTCAAGCACTTCTTCAAGCATCTTTTGGGTATGCGAAGTGTCAACCTTAGCGAGTGCCAGCTCGTGACGCATGACATCGAGTTGCTGCTGCAGGGCAATGTTTCTTTGTGCAAGGGCTGCATTCTCGGCAGGCATCCGCAGATATAAGAGGACCTTTGCTTCCCACTCGTGCACTATTGCGGCAGCTGTGTTGGCTTGCGTGAACCAGACACTGCCTTGGTAGTGGTTGTACTGGAAAAGCAGGAATCCACTGAGCGCTTCCAGAAGGAGGAAGAGTGCCCAGTGGACGTAGGCTGTTATGCGCTCGATGAAATCACTCATAGTTCACAGTTCATAGTCCATAGTTCATAGTTATTCATTGATGTCGTCTGTTGCAGGGCGTAGCCTAACTATGGACTATGCACTATGAACTTACAACTGCATTCTACATCAGGAAGGCGAAGTTGTTGATGTTCTTCAGGGCGACGCCGGTTCCCTTCGCCACGCTGTGCAAGGGGTCTTCGGCAACGTGAAATTCGATGTTTATCTTGTCGGTGAGACGCTTGGCGAGTCCTCTGAGCAAAGCGCCGCCGCCTGTGAGCCAAATGCCGTTCTTCACGATGTCGGCATAGAGCTCTGGTGGCGTTTCTTCGAGTGCGCTGAGCACGGCCGTCTCAATCTTTGCGATTGTTTTTTCGAGGCAATGAGCAATCTCTTGATAGCAGACGGGAACTTCCATGGGAAGTGCCGTGATGCGGTTGGGGCCGTGTACGATGTAGTCTTCCGGTGCATCTTCTCCAAGGTCGGTCATTGCTGCGCCGACGTGTATCTTGATGCGTTCTGCCATGCGTTCGCTGACCTTGACGTTGTGCTGACGGCTCATGTATTCCTGGATGTCAGCTGTCAGTTCGTCGCCAGCCACGCGTAGACTCTTGTCGGCTACTATGCCACCAAGCGAGATGACTGCAATCTCTGTGCTGCCGCCGCCTATGTCGACTATCATGTTGCCTTCCGGTGCGAGCACGTCGAGACCGATGCCTATGGCTGCTGCCATGGGCTCGAAAATGAGGTAGACCTCTCTGCCGCCTGCATGTTCTGCACTGTCGCGGACAGCTCGGAGTTCCACTTCTGTGCTTCCGCTTGGCACACCGATGACCATCTTCAGCGAGGGCGAGAAGAGGCGGTTGCCCGAGTGTACCATCTTGATGAGGCCGCGCATCATTTGCTCGCAGGCATTGAAGTCGGCTATCACGCCGTCGCGAAGCGGACGGATGGTGCGGATTTCGGGATTGGTCTTTTCGTACATCATCTTGGCCTTGTCGCCTACGGCTATCATGCGCTCCGTGCGGCGGTCAAGGGCAACGACGCTTGGCTCGTCGACCACTATCTTGCCATCGCAGATGATGATGGTGTTGGCCGTACCGAGGTCCATTGCTATTTCTTTGTTAAGGGAAAACAGGTTCATCTTATTTTGAAATTAAGAGTTAAGAGTTAAGAGCTAAGAATTAAGAACGCTGGAACGTTGGGGTATACTTTTCACGCTTTGCCGCTCAACTGTCAACCATTCTTAATTCTCATTTCTTAATTTTTAATTAGCAAACCAATTGTGAATGGCGGTGTCGTAGTGGCTGCTGACGCCGAAGGCCTGAGTGGCGAACCACTTCCGGTCTTCCAGTTCGCTCTGTGCACCTTGCTTCCTCAGTAGGTCGAGCAGGGGTTGGTACTCAGCTTTCGAGGGGACGATGATGACGTCGCGGAAGTTCTTGGCAGCGGCGCGGATGAGACTGATGCCGCCTATGTCGATTTTCTCGATGATGTCAGCTTCGCTTGCTCCTGAGGCCACTGTTGCCTCGAAGGGATAGAGGTCGACGATGACGAGGTCGATGGCAGGGATGTCGTATTGCTTCATCTGCTCTTGGTCGCCCTCATTCTCGCGTCTTCCGAGGATGCCACCGAACACTTTCGGGTGCAACGTCTTTACTCTGCCGCCCAGGATGCTGGGGTAGGTCGTCACGTCCTCCACCTTCTTGCAGGGGATGCCGAGGCTTTCGATGAATGACTGCGTGCCGCCTGTGGAGAGCAGCTCAACGCCTTCCTGATGAAGAGTGCGCAATATCTCTTCCAGTCCGTCCTTGTGAAAGACGGAAACCAATGCGCGCTTTATTTTTCTTGTTTCGCTCATAATATGTTGTTTTGTAGAGAGGCTATTTTTTGCGTGTGCAAAGTTACAACATTTCTGCGAAACAACCCCTATGTTTTATATACTTTTTTTTGAATTATTGTTCAGGTTATCACTTTCGTGTGTACGACATCACAGTTTCCAGGGCTTGCGATAGTCGGGCAGGATGAAGCGGTCAGCCTCTTTGTTGTGGAAAGTGTGGCGTGCATCGTCGTAGGTCAGCACTTGATGTGTCCGGGCTGCAATGTTGCCGATGTGTGCGTACTTGGCACAGAAGCTTCCGTTTGTGATGGGGCAGGCTGTCTGCATATCCCTCCTTTTCACGCACTCCATGAAATTATTGGTGTGGTCCAGATGGTCGTTGTTCGACGGCTTTACCGTCTTTGCCTCTGTCTTGCCGTCCTGCGGGATGACTTCCCATCCCTCGCGGTTGGCGACGAGTGTCCCGTTGGTGCCTTTGAACTCCAGGCCGTAGTTGCGACCATACGGCCCTGACTCGATGGCCACATTCGACCATTGGATGAGGTAGTCGGGAAACTGGTAGGTGACGCTCAGGGTGTCGAATGTCTCGGAAAAGTTCTCGGGGTAGGCGTGGTTGCCTCCTGCCGCGACGACACGCGTGGGCATTCCCTCGACGTTCATGCCCCAGAGGGCCATGTCGAGCAGGTGTACGCCCCAGTCGGTGAGCAGTCCGCCTCCGTAGTCCCAAAACATTCGCCATGAGCCGTGGAAGCGTGAGGCGTTGAATGTCCGTTTGGGTGCGGGGCCGAGCCACATGTCGAAGTCGATGCCTTCGGGAACGGGGCTGTCGCTGGCTGGGTTAAGGATGGCGGCGTAGGCAAAGTTTGCCCAGACGTTGACGCGTCCGATGTGGCCCAGCTCACCGCTGTCGATATAGGCTTTCATGCTATGCCAGAGGGCGGAACTCCGCTGTTGCTGTCCCACCTGAACGATGCGTCCGTAGCGCTGGGCTGCAGAAACCATTGCGTCGCACTCCCCGATGCTGTTGGCGAGTGGTTTCTCCACGTAGACGTCCTTTCCTGCCGAGCAGGCATCGGTTGTTATCTTGCAGTGCCAATGGTCTGGTGTGCCGACGACGATGATGTCCACGTCGTCTCGCTCCAGAATACGTCGGTAGTCGCCGTAGAGGGCAGGCCGTCTGCCCCAGTTCTTCTCTGCTTCGGCGGCTCGGCTCTGGAGGATGCCGCTGTCGATGTCGCAGAGGGCGACGCAGGATGCGCCTGGGTAGCGCATGATGTCTGAGAGGTCGTACCATCCCATTGAACGGCATCCCACCAGTGCGACATTCAGGCGGTCGCTCGGTGCTGTGTTCTTGGCATCGGGCACGTTGGCATAGAGTGTTCGGGGGATGATGATGCCGGCGGCCAGTGCTGTGGCCGACTGGCGCAGGAAAGCTCGTCTTGTTGTCATGTACTCATGGTTTTAGGTTGAATTATAGCGGTCTTATCCAGATGTTTCTGAAGCTGATGGGCTGGCTCGGGTCTCCGTGCGACTGCAGGCGGATGGGACCGTCGCCATGCTTTACGGTCCGTGGGAAGCCGATGTACTCGGTGGTGCCCTGTATCTCGGTGTGGTTCTGGATGACGATGCCGTTCTGTATGACGGTCACGAACGGACGGTAGAGGTAGGTGCCGTCTTCCTTGAAGACCGGTGCCGTGTAGATGATGTCATAGACGTTCCATTCGCCCGGTGCTCGCATGGCGTTGGCCAGGGGCGGCGTCTGCTTGTAGATGCTTCCCGTCATGCCGTTCACGTAGGTCTCGTTGCCGTAGCAGTCGAGGATTTGTACTTCGTACATGTCCTGCAGGAACACGCCGCTGTTGCCACGAGCCTGGCTTTCTCCGGTGATGTCTTTTGGCACGCACCATTCCAGGTGAAGTTGGAAGCTGCCGAACTTCTGGCGTGTCAGGATGTCGCCTTTCGACTTGTCGACGGTCATGACACCGCCTTTGACGGTCCATTCCGCTTTTCCTCCGTCGGCATTCGTCCATGCCGAGAGGTCTTTTCCGTCGAAGAGGACGATGGCGTCGCTGGGGGCGCCGGCCCTCTTGATGTCGCCGGGAGAGACAATCTTCGGCTGTGGTGTCCAGTACTCCGACATTCCGGGGCGCATGGGCTCGGGCTGCGGATAGTCTTTTTTCTCTTGAGCCTGTGCCGAAAGGAGGCAGGCGATGGCGGCAGTCGCTGCCGTCAGAAACAGTCTTTTCATAGCTTTTCGATGTTTTTGTTGAAGGTTTTGCTTTGCAAAAATACGAAAAAAAGTGCAAAGTGTAAAGTGAAAAGTGAAAAATGAGGGAGTTGCGAGCAGAAAATACTGGAAATGCCTTGATGCCCGTGCCTTTGGGAGTCGGCCGAGCACTTGTTTGTCAATTTGTCAGGAAAACCATGGAATTTGCTTACATCTTGAATTTATCCGGTCGCCTGAGAATGCGACGAAAATGCTCGCCTCGTACCTGGGTACGGGACGACAGGAATAAATGTTAAAATCTTAACCCGTTGAGGCTGTGCGACATGCAAAATATCTCAACCGAAAAAGGCTGTCAAAACATCCGATTTTGCACATAAAACTGGCAATTTTGACCCATTTTGAGGGGCATATCGACGCGTCAAAACGCCCGGAAGGACGTGTCGCGTTGGCAAACTTCTCGTGTGAACTTCCCAAACGTCTCTGCAGAAGTCAGGAAAATCCTCCTGTCGGGTCGGTTTTAGGGACACAATTTTGTCTATTTTGTCAAGTTTTGTATCCAAAACAGAAATAGCAAAAAGTAAGCAAAACGGGCAATCGTCTTACACTTTTCATTGTTTACTTTTCACTTTTCACTATTCACAGCCACCCCTCTTCCTTGTACCAGCGGATGCTTTCTGCCACGCCCCTTTCGAGGTCCCATTGCGGCTCGTAGCCAAAGTCGTCGATGGCCGGAGCGATGTCGCATTGCCAGTTGCGCTGAGAGAGAATGTTATATTTGTCGTCGTTCAAGGCGTTCATCTTGCCCGTCAGACGGCTGATCTTCCCGCTCACCCAGCAAATGGTGCGCAGGATGCAGAGGGGCAGTTTCAGATGCAGTACCCAGGGGTCTCCGAGATGCTGCTGCACGAGGTCGCTGTAGCTGCGGCTGTTGTAGATTTTCCCATCGCTGAGGAAGTAGGCCTTCCCCTCCGCTTTCGACGACTCCATACTCTTGAAGATGGCCTGAACGACGTCCTGAACATAGACGAAGGTAATCTCCTGCGGGGTCAGACCTGCCGCCACGTCGATGTGCTGCTTGATGCTTTGTGCCATGAGGAAGTAGTCGCGTTCGCGCGGGCCATAGACGCCCGTCGGTCGCAGGATGGTATAGGGGAAGTCCCTTTGTTCCGTGAGGTAGTGTTCGGCAGCCAGTTTGCTCCGCCCGTAGGCAGTGTTTGGCTGCGGCTTGTCAGTCAGCAGGATGGGCTCGTAAACCCACGGATTGTCGGCAGAAGCACGGCGGACGGGCTTCTCCTTGATGGCTCCGAAGATGCTGAGGCTGCTCAGGAAGACGAAGCGGCGAGGCACCATGTCCGCCAGACGCAAGGCATCGATGAGGTTCTTTGTGCCATCGGTGTTCGTGCGGAAAAAGTCCTCGGTGTGCAGGCACTTTGTAGCTCCCGCCGCATGAACGACGAAGTCCCAGCCGCGGCCGCCCATCTCGGCCTTGTAGGAAAGGAGTTGCTGTTGCAGCTTCGTAGCGTCCTGCATGTCGAGCTCTGCAAAGCGGATGCGTTCGTCCTGCAGGTAGCGGCGGCTCGACGTGCCTCGGACGCCTGCCCACACTTCGAAGCCTCGCTTCAAGCCCTCTTCTACGATGAAACTACCAATGAAGCCCGAGGCTCCGGTCACAAGAATGCGGCCCCCCTCTGGCTCCCCCAAAGGGGAGGACTTGCTGCTATGTTGTTCTGTATTCATAAGTGATTCAAGTTTCGCTCAGTATCTGATTGATGGCTTCTGCCAGTTGTCTGGTCTTCTCGGGCGACTGAAGGATGTCGCGCAGGGAGGTGAGAAAAAGCTTGACCTCCTCAGAATCTCCCCGAGGGGAGACTTCCTTAGCGAGAAGTTCGGCTGTGTCCTCCCCCTGCAAGGGAGAGTTAGAGAGGGGGCTGGTGAATGCTGGTGCGAGGCTTTCCATGAAGTTCCTGAAACGGTCTTCACTGAGGAAGATGGTGTCGTCGCCGCCATCGAGGGCGCCTTCGAAGAGCGAACGCTTGAAGCGCAGTCGCTCTATCATGCTCTCCTCGATGGAACCTTTCGACACAAGGCTCAGCACCTGTACCGGCATCTCTTGCCCGATGCGGTAGATGCGGCCCACACGTTGCTCCAGCACAGCTGGGTTCCAAGGCAGGTCGAGATTGATGAGAAGGCTGGCAGCCTGCAGGTTGAGGCCCGTGGAACCTGCATCGGTGGAGAGGAAGATGCGGCAGTCGGCGTCGTTCTGGAAGCGATTGATGAGCTCGTCGCGCTTCTTCGCAGGCACGTCTCCATGCAGGAACTCATAGCGGATGCTGCGAGCGTCGAGCTCCGTCGCCACGAGTCGGGCCATGCGTTCCCATTCGCTGAAGACGACTATCTTCGCCTCGCTCCCCTCCAAGGCATCGCAGAGGATGTTCATCACCTCACTGACCTTGACGTCGTGACGGCTCTCTTGGTTCTGGTCGATAACGAAGGTGCTGTCGGCCAGCATGCGCATCTGCCCGAGCATGAGCAGCAGTCGGCGCCGCTCTTCTTCGCTGAGGCTGCCCGTCCGCTGCCATTTGCATGCCAGGCGAGCCACCGCTCCCCGCAGCTCCTCGTGCCGACTGGCCTGTTCCGATGTCATGGGGACGAGCAGGAACTGATCGGTGCGCTTCGGCAGTTGCAACTGCACGCTCTGCTTCGTGCGGCGTATGAGCGTATCCTTCAGCTTGTCGCGTATGTCGCCAAGGTTCTTGTAGCCAATGGCCTTGCCGCTGGTATCGGTGACGATGTGGTCGTAGCGGAAACGATAGAGCGGCGCAAGGCAGTAGGGGTCGGCAAGCTGCACGATGGAGACCAACTCGTCGAGCTTGTTCTCGAGCGGCGTGCCGGAAAGCAGTACGCTATAGTGGGAGTCGATGCGGCGCACGGCTTGTGCCAACTGCGTGTGCCAGTTCTTCAGTCGCTGCACTTCGTCCATGATGAGCAAGTCCGTGGCAATGCGGCTGAGCGACTTGATGTCGTTGGCCAGCGACTGATAGGAGACAATCTTGTAGGGAGCAGAGGCTTTGTAGAGCTCGAGCCTTCGGGAGGCATAACCCTCGATGATGAGAGCCTCGCGTCCTTTCGTCCAACGTTCAATCTCCCCTTTCCATTGATACTTCAGCGAGTTGGGACACACGATGAGCACACTCTCGGCCATCTTCTCGCGCAGGTAAATCTCGGCACAGCAGATGGCTTGCACCGTCTTGCCCAGACCCATCTCGTCGGCTATGATGGCCTTGCCTGCCTTGATGGCAAAGCGGACACCCTCCTTCTGATAAGGATAAAGCTTCGCCGAAAGCAGCGCATCGAGCGTCTCGTCCGTATAAGTTTGCTCCACAAGTTCAGCCCTCTGCAGGCGTTCGCGCTGACTGATGACCTCCTCGAGCGCGTCGGGATAGCACCGGAACAGAGGGTCGATGGCGCGTGCCTTCTCCAGAAACGTGTCGAAGCGCGTGTAGGCCTCGGGACGAAGCACGTATGCCTGGTCGAAGTAGCCTGCCATCAGGGCTGCCATCTCCTGTCTGTACTTCTGTCCGAGTCTCAGACGTATGCTCCGCTCGCCATGGTAGTCTATATATATAGATGTGTAGTCAGGCGTCTCGTCCTGCACCGTCTTGCCCTGCGTCCCGAGCCACAGCTTGACGCCCTCCACGTGCTTGCATGTGCCGAGCCCCGATGTGCGGAAGTCCGGACAGGAACAATAGTTCCAGGGGCTGTAAGGACCTCGGTAGATGACCTTGTACTGGCTGCGTGTCTTCGGGTTTCGCACCTGATACTCTCCCTGGCTGAATAGCGGCCCGAGTTCACTGATGACGAACCGCTCGCGCTGTGCCTGCTGCCTGCGCAGCGCCACTTGCCACTCCTCGAGCCCCATCTCGGCAGGCTTCACCGTGTTGCTCAACCTGCGCTCTGTGCTGATATTTGATGTCTCCATACAATTCTTTTCGGCAAAGGTACGAAAAGGAGAGCATAATGCAAAGAAAAAGACTCATTTTTTTCAATTATTAAAGTCCACACCTCCCAGCCGATGGCAGAAACGATGGACGAATACAGAAGAACATGCAGAAGACGTCAAGGCAGGCAGCTGCTATCTATAACTGTCC
>FLNY01004067.1_pt1 | contig 36505 bp, 27 predicted proteins | sample 1140381 | NCBI WGS metagenome assembly FLNY01 (sample SAMEA3878172, study PRJEB12797) | bioreactor metagenome | biome: Moose rumen | place: Sweden | collected 2011-10 | reverse complement strand
GTGTGGGATAGGCGGGATAGGCGGGTTCTTTTTGCCTTAACCCTACTACCGCGCGCGTAATCTTGCACGCCCCAGTGTTTATCTCAAGTTCAGTTTACCACTATAGGGTTTGGATGGTTGACCTTCATACGTTATCAGATCCTTGCTCATACCCTGAACCTTACCAAACAGGCAGTTATAAATGTTGATAAATAGTCTTAACCATCCACTCTTTCATAATACTTCCTGGGTGTGGACGATGGATGTCAATATAGGCACCCGTCGCACCTCCAGTGATGTCGTAGGGTATCTCATTCGTGCGCGAAGAACGGGTGCAGAATCCGAAAGGCTTCTCAAATCGTAGTTACTGGTCTGTGCCATCGCCAACAGCGGCAAAAGGGCGAGTGTGAAGATTAGTTTTTGTTTCATATTCGCTGCAAAGATACAAACAATATCTTAAAACCAATGATATTTAAAAAAAACTTCGTAATTTTGCAGTCGAAATATGATAACTGTGATGATGACGCTGTTTGCGCTCGTGGTGGTGGGCTACGTGGCTGGCAAACTGGGATATCTGGGAGGGGACTTCGACAGGCAATTGTCGAGGCTGGTGATTAACATCACCTGTCCGGCCCTGATCCTGTCGTCAGCGATGACGGGCGAGTTGCCAGACAGACAGTTCATCCTCCCGTTGCTGCTCATCAGCGTTGTTACCTATCTGTTATTGGCGGGGGCAGCCTTCCTGTTTCCGCGCTATCTGACGAAGAACAAGGCTGACGAGGGACCTATCGGCTTCGCACTGATGTTTGGCAATGTGGGTTTCATGGGCTATCCCGTGGTGGCATCGATCTTCGGCCATGAGGCTGTGTTCTATGCGGCCGTTCTGAACGTGGTGAATACTTTTGCCGTGTTTACCATCGGTACTGTTCTGATCACGGGTAGGGGAGAAGTTGAGGGTGAGCGCTTCCAGAAGAAGGTGCTCTACAGCACACCGATGCTCGCGGCTTATCTGACGATGGCGATCGTGGCGCTGAGGATCGACCATATCCCCGCAGCCATCAGTCAGCCGCTGACGATGCTGGGCAACATCACCGTACCTGCGGCCCTGCTGATCATCGGCTCGTCGATGTCGAACCTGTCGCTGCGCACGATGCTGGGCAATCGTACCGTCTATGCCACCTCGCTGATGCGACTGGCCATCCTGCCCGTAGCCGTTCATTTCCTGATGCGCATGCTGGGCTTCTCGGACTTCGTGGTGAACATCAATACGCTGGTGATTGCGATGCCTGTGGCCACCTATGGTACGATCCTCTGTCTGAAATACGAGAAGGACACCACGACGATGACGGAAGTGACCTTTATCACCACGCTGCTCTCGATGATCAGCATCCCGCTTCTCGTGACGCTCTTGTTCTAAAATCGGGCAAAATGAAAGAAAAACGTATTTTTTCTTTGCATTCTGCTTACAAATTCGTACCTTTGCACCCCGAATTCTTGCTTTGGCATGCGTTTCAAAGAAACGATTACAGGATTTTAATGCATTAAACAAATACAACAATGGCTAAAATGAAAGGCGCCATCGAGGTGAATACCGAAAGGTGCAAGGGATGTTCGCTCTGTATCATCGCTTGTCCCCAGAAGGTCATCGCGCTGGCCAACAAAGTGAATCTGCACGGTTATCCCTACGTGGAGGCTGTCAACGAGGAGGCCTGTGTGGGCTGTGCTTCGTGTGGCATTGTCTGTCCCGACGGCTGTATCACCGTGTATCGTAAAAAAGTGGAGGAGTAACTATGGCAGAAGAAAATGAAGTTGTGTTGATGAAAGGCAATGAGGCGATCGCCCATGCTGCTATTCGTTGCGGATGCGACGGCTATTTCGGCTATCCCATTACTCCGCAGAGTGAAGTGATTGAGACACTGGCAGAACTGAAGCCCTGGGAGACCACTGGTATGCAGGTGGTGCAGGCTGAGAGTGAGTTGGCCAGTATCTATATGGTCTATGGTGCTGCAGGAGCCGGTAAGCGTGCGATGACCTCCAGTTCAAGTCCTGGTATCGCCCTGATGCAGGAGGGTATCACCTATATGGCTGGTGCCGAGGTGCCGGGCGTGTTTGTGAACGTGCAGCGCGGCGGCCCTGGCCTGGGAACGATTCAGCCCTCGCAGGGTGACTACTTCCAGGCTACGCGCGGCGGTGGTAACGGTGACTATAAGGTGATCGTGCTCGCCCCGTCGTCAGTGCAGGAGATGGCTGATTTTGTAGATCTCGCCTTTGAACTGGCCTTCAAGTATCGTAACCCCGCCATGATCCTCTCTGACGGTGTGATCGGTCAGATGATGGAGAAGGTGGTGCTGCCCCCGTTCAAACCCCGTCGTACGGATGAGGAGGTGATCAAACAATGTCCCTGGGCATCGACGGGTAAGCCGAAGAACCGTGAGCGCGTGGTGATTACCTCTCTGGAACTGAAGCCGGAGATCATGGAGCAGCGCAACATCGCCCTCCAGGAGAAGTATCGTAAGATTCAGGAGAATGAGGTGCGCTTCGAACAGCAGTTGATGGACGATGCCGAGTATGCCATCGTGGCCTTCGGCTCTGCTGCCCGTATCGCTGAGAAGAGTGTGGAGATTGCCCGTGAACAGGGTATCAAGGTCGGCTTGTTCCGTCCCATCACGCTGTTCCCCTTCCCAGAGAAGCAGATTGCTGAACTCTCGAAGAAGGTGAAGGGTATCCTCGTGGCTGAGATCAACGCCGGTCAGATGGTACAGGACGTTCGCCTCGCCGTGAACGGTGCCGTGCCCGTGGAGCAGTTCGGACGTCTGGGAGGCATCGTGCCCGATCCCGAGGAAATCGTTAATGCACTTAAAAAGGTCATGTAAACTATGGATAGAAATCAGATTGCTCAACCAGAGAATATCGTCTGCAAGAAGCCGACGCTGATGAACGACAATAACATGCACTACTGCCCGGGCTGCTCGCACGGTGTGGTGCATAAACTCATTGCCGAGGTCATCGAGGAAATGGGTATGGAGGACAAGGCCGTAGGTGTGTCGCCCGTAGGCTGTGCCGTCTTCGCGTACAATTATATAGATATCGACTGGCAGGAGGCTGCCCACGGTCGTGCTCCCGCACTGGCTACAGGTATCAAACGCTGCTGGCCCGACCGTCTGGTGTTTACCTATCAGGGTGATGGCGACCTGGCCTGTATCGGTACCTGTGAGACCATCCACGCCCTGAACCGTGGAGAGAATATCGTAATCATCTTCGTCAATAATGCCATCTACGGCATGACGGGCGGTCAGATGGCTCCCACGACGCTGATTGGTCAGAAGACTTCGACTTGTCCTTATGGCCGTGATCCTGAGATTCATGGCTATCCCCTGAAGATGGCGGATATCGCCGCAGGTCTGGAGGGCACTTGCTACGTCACTCGTCAGAGTGTGGAGAGCGTGGCTTCGATCAACAAGGCGAAGAAGGCACTGCGCAAGGCTTTCGAGGCTTCGATGGCTGGTAAAGGATCGAGCCTCGTGGAGTTCGTCTCTACCTGTAACAGCGGTTGGAAACTCTCACCCGCCAAGGCTAATGAATGGATGAAGGAGAACATGTTCCCCTTCTATCCCAAAGGTGACTTAAAAGATACGACAGACAAATGAAGAAAGAAATAATTATCAGTGGTTTCGGAGGCCAGGGCGTGCTCTCGATGGGTAAGATTCTGGCCTATTCAGGACTGATGGAGGACAAGGAAGTGACTTGGATGCCGGCCTATGGTCCTGAGCAGCGTGGTGGTACGGCCAACGTGACGGTGATCGTCAGCGATGATCGTATCTCGTCACCGATCCTCTCGAAGTATGACATCGCCGTGGTGCTGAACCAGCCCTCGCTGGAGAAGTTCGAGCCGAAGATCAAGCCTGGTGGCATCCTGATCTACGATGGTTTCGGCATCATCAACAAGCCGACACGTAAGGACATCACCGTCTATGAGATCAACGCCATGGACAAGGCTGCCGAGATGAAGAACGGCAAGGTGTTCAACATGATCGTGCTGGGTGGTCTGCTGAAGGTGGCTCCCGTGGTGAGCGACAAGGGTGTGGAGAAGGCTCTGAAGAAGACGCTCCCTGAGCGCCATCACGACCTGATCCCCCTGAACATGGAGGCTCTGCAGGAAGGTGCGAAGATTATCGAACAGGTAAAATAAATAGAAATATGTCTAACAATCAATCAATCGTCGGACACAAGATTAAAGGTATCCGTGAGTCTAAAAGCCTTTCTATCGAGGAGGTTGCCGAGAGCACCGGTCTCTCCGTGGAGCAGATCAATTCGATAGAGAACGATCAGAACCTGCCCTCACTGGGCCCACTGATCAAGATCGCCCGTGCAATGGGTGTTCGTCTCGGTACGTTCATGGACGACAACGACGCCCTGGGTCCTGTGGTGACACGTGCCGCTGACCGTGAGCGCGAGAGCAGCATCAGTTTCTCCAATGGTGCCACCGATGCCCGCAAGCACATGGAGTATCATCCACTGGCACAGCAGAAGGCCGGACGCCACATGGAGCCGTTCATCATCGACATCAACCCCACCGAGAACCTCGAATACACACTCTCTGCCCATGAGGGTGAGGAGTTCATCTATGTGATGGAGGGTGAGATCGAACTGGTATATGGTAAGGAGAAGTATTCCCTCAAGGAGGGCGACAGCATCTACTACGACTCGATCGTGAAGCACCATCTGCATGGGGCTGAGGGCAAATCGGCCAAGATCCTCGCATTGATTTATATCCCGTTCTGAGCATGAGCAATGTGAAATTAGACATGGCAGGTCGGCCGTTGCCAGACAGGACATATCCTGCTGAGACGGGCAGCACAGGCTACACCCTCTCTGAGCGTACACTCGGACAGTGGTTGGAGCACTGGGCTGAGACCACACCGGATAAGGAATACATCGTCTATTCAGACCGTGACCTGCGCTTCACGTGGAGCAAGTTCAACGAGCGTGTGGATAACCTCGCCAAGGGCCTGATCGCCATCGGCGTGAAGAAGGGCTCGAATGTCGGTATCTGGGCAACGAACGTACCCGACTGGCTCACCTTCCTCTATGCCACGGCGAAGATAGGTGCCGTACTGGTGACGGTGAACACGAACTACAAACAGAACGAACTGGAGTATCTCTGCAAGGACTCCGACATGCATACCCTCTGTATCACGGATGGTACGTGGGACTGTAACTATGTCGATATGACCTATACGATGCTGCCTGAACTGAAGAACTGCGAGCGCGGCCATCTGAACTCAGAGCGCTTCCCGTATCTGAAGAACGTGGTGTTCATCGGCATGGAGAAGTATCGCGGCATGTTCAACACGGCTGAATTGCTGCTTTTGGGTCAGAACATCGAGGACGAGGAACTCGACGAGATGAAGAAGAACGTCACCTGCCACGATGTCTGCAATATGCAATACACCAGTGGTACGACGGGTTTCCCCAAGGGTGTGATGCTGACGCACTACAACATTGCCAACGATGGTTACTTCACGGGTGAGAACATGGGCTTCACACAGGACGACAAACTCTGCGTCTGTGTGCCGCTGTTCCACTGCTTCGGTGTGGTGCTGGCCACAATGAACTGTCTGACCCACGGCTGCACGGAGGTGATGGTGGAGAAGTTCGACCCGTTAGTCGTTCTGGCTTCCGTGCATAAGGAGCGTTGTACCGCACTCTATGGCGTGCCCACGATGTTTATCGCTGAACTCGATCATCCGATGTTTAGCATGTTCGACGTGAGTTGTCTGCGTACGGGTATCATGGCAGGCTCGCTCTGTCCTGTGGAACTGATGAAGCGCGTGAGCGAGAAGATGTTCATGACCATCACGAGCGTCTATGGACTGACAGAGTCGTCGCCAGGTATGACGCAGACCTGTCTGAACGACTCGTTCGAGCAGCGCTGCACCACCGTAGGCCGCGACTATCCGTTTGTCGAGGTGAAGGTGCTTGATCCTGAGACCAACGAGGAGTGTCCTGTGGGTGTTCAGGGTGAGATGTGCTGCCGGGGCTTCAACGTGATGAAGGGCTACTATAAGAATCCGAAGGCTACGGCTGAGGTGATCGACGAGAACGGGTTCCTGCACTCGGGTGACCTGGGTGTGAAGGATGAGAACGGCTTCTATCGCATCACGGGCCGTATCAAGGATATGATCATCCGTGGCGGTGAGAATATCTATCCGCGTGAGATCGAGGAGTTCCTTTACCACATGGAGGGTATCAAGGACGTACAGGTGGCTGCCGTGCCGTCGAAGAAGTACGGTGAGGCCGTGGGTGCGTTCATCATCCTGCAGCCTGGCGTGAAGATGGAGCCCGAGGATGTGCAGGAGTTCTGTCGTGGTAAGATTGCCCGCTATAAGATTCCGAAGTACATCTTCTTCATCGATGAGTTCCCGCTGACGGGCTCTGGCAAGATCCAGAAGTTCAGACTCAAGGAGATGAGCCTGGATCTCTGTAAGAAGTTCGGTTACGAAGTGATATAAATAGGAATCCCCGCCATGTGGCGGGGATTCTTGTTAGATCACCTGTATGTCGATGGTTTTTGTGAGATTTCGTTTCTCGTCAGTGACTTTCAGCGTTAGGATACCAGGCTCTTTGCCGCTGCGCACGATTACCACGAGTTTGCCGTTGAAGAGTTTCATCGTGGGTTGGGTGAATGACTCCAGACTGGTGGCATCGCCATTGCAGACGGCCTGGAACGAGCCAGCGCCTGTCACCTCGAAGGTCAGTTGGTCGTCAGCCTGTGGGATGAGTGTCCCCTCGGCATCCGTCAGAGATACGGTGACGAAGGCGAAGGAACACACGGGGACTGACCCCGTGTAATCCGCTGCGCTACTCACACTGGGGTCAGTCCCCATGTGTTCCGTGAGTTCTGTCCAGACGTCGAGTTTCAGGGCGGCGGGCTTGCCAGCCGTCCGGATGGTCTGCTCCCCAGCGGCGTTGCCATCGGCATCATACACCACCACCTTCACTTCGCCAGGCTCATACTTCACGTTGTTCCAGCGCAGACGATAGCGGTCCAGTCGCTCTGCAGGGTTTTTCGTGATCCTGCCCTGGCTTTTGCCATTCACGAACAACTCTCCCGAGGGATAGTCAGTATAGCAATACACGGGTGTCACTTTTCCGATACGGTTGCCCTTGTCCTTCTTGCTGTTGCCCCAAGTCCAGTGGGGCAGCAGGTGGATGGTGTGCTGTTCCTTGTTCTCGCCTTGCGAGCGTCCTTCTGCCGAGCGCCAGCGTGAGCGATAGAGGTAATAGCGGTCCTTGGGCAGTCCGGCGAGGTCGCAGATGCCAAAGTAACTTGAGCGCGAGGGCCAGTATTCGTCGTAGGGCGTGGGCTCACCGAGATAGTCGTAGCCCGTCCATACGAACTCGCCGATCACCCACGGCTTATCGTCCTGCCACACCCAATCGTCATCGGGCAGGTTCGACCACGAGCAGTATTCCAGATCGTAAGAGGAGCACTGGCCGTCGGCCTTCTTGATGGCGTTGGGATCGTAGGTGGGCGCCCAGGAGGCGTATTGCGAGTTGTCGGTGACCTCCACGGGGAATTTATACACCCCTCGGCTGCTCACCGTCGAAGCGGTCTCCGAGCCCAGCAGGAAGCCCTGCGGCAGTCCCTTGATGTTGTTCTCATACTTATGCACGCGGTAGTTGAAGCCTGGCACGTCCATCACCTTGGCCACACCGCTCTCGATGGAGGCCTCGGCATGGTCGAGACCCTGTGTGACGGGTCGGGTAGGGTCGAGGCTATGGCAGAGGTCCTGCAGGTTCACCGAGATCTCACGGCCTTCGGCACTGCCCTGTTCGGGAATCTCGTTGCCAATGCTCCACATGACAATCGAGGGGTGGTTGCGGTTGGCCAGGATCAGGTTCTCGATATCCCTCGACCACCAGTCCTTGAAGAAGCGGGCGTAGCCGTTCTTGCACTTGGGATAGATCCACATGTCGAAACTCTCGGCCATCACCATCATACCCAGGGAGTCGCAGATGTCCATCTGCATCTGACTTGGCATGTTGTGCGACGTACGGATAGCGTCGCAGCCCATATCCTTCATGGTCTTGATCTGACGGATGAGGGCTGCCTTGTTGATGGCGGCCCCGAGCGGACCGAGATCGTGGTGCAGACATACGCCCTTGATCTTCCTTGTGACACCGTTCAACTGGAAACCGCCCTCCTTTGACACCTTGACAGTGCGGATGCCAAACTTCTGCGTCACCTCGTCGAGCAACTGTCCGTTCTGCATGTATTTAATATGTGCCCGATAGAGGTAAGGCGTCTCTGGACTCCACAACTGGGGATCCTGTACCGTGAAGCAGAGCGATGCTTCGCCACGGTTGTTGATGTCGCTGACATGCTGATGACCTACGAGTCTGCCCTTGGCATCGCGCAGTTCCACCTCGAAGCCCAGCATGGCGTCTAGCGGACTGCCAGTGCCGACGGTCACCTCCATTGTGGCCTGTCCGTCTTTCAGTTCCTTGGTACGGATGAACGTCTTCCACGGGTCAATCCAGTTATCGCCCGTAAGGATCAGTTTTACGGGCCGATAGATTCCGGCTCCAGGATACCAGCGGCTACTCTCTTCCACGTTCTTCAGATCGACCTCCAGCAGGTTGTCGCCTGCATTCATAAACGGCGTGAGATCCACGCGGAAGGCATTATAGCCGTATGCCCAGTAGCCCGCCTTCTGACCATTGAGACTGACGGTGGGCTCTGCCATGGCCCCGTCGAACAGCAGTTCGGCATGCTGACAGTCGGCGGGGATCGTGATGATGCGCCTGTAATGTCCTTCGCCGATCCAGGGCAGGGCACCCGAGCGACCGCTCTTCTCCGTGGCCTCCGTCTCACCATTCTGTTCGATGGCCACCATCTGCAGGTCCCACTTCTTTTCAAAGGGACCGCCAATGGCCCAGTCGTGGGGCACACTCACAGTCTGCCAACCCCCTCCTGCTTCTCCCTCGGAGGAATTGGCGGGTGTGAGAGAAAATTGCCAGTTGTCTGTTAGTATGATCTCTTTCCTTTGTTGTGCGGTGGCGGTCGTTGCAGCCATCATCAGCAGCGCTAGTAGTTTCTCTTTCATGTCAATTGGTTATAAGTTATCAATATTTTGCTGCAAATTTACGAAAAAAAACCTAAATAGTTGGCTGTTTGGCAGAATTAATGTAAATTTGCAGAATATTTTTCAGGAAATAAACAAATACAGAGATGAAACATCAGTTGAGAAGTGCCGTCTGTACGGAGGGTAGGAGGATGGCCGGAGCCCGTGCGCTCTGGGTGGCTACAGGTATGAAGCGTGAGCAGTTTGGTAAGCCGATCATCGCCATCGTCAACTCCTTTACCCAGTTCGTGCCCGGTCACACACACCTGCACGAGATCGGACAGATCGTACGTGAGGAGATTGAGAAGATGGGCTGCTATGCTGCCGAGTTCAACACCATCGCCATCGACGACGGCATCGCCATGGGCCACGACGGCATGCTTTATTCACTCCCCAGCCGTGACATCATCGCCGACTCCGTGGAGTATATGGTGAATGCCCACAAGGCCGATGCCATGATCTGCATCTCTAACTGCGACAAGGTGACACCTGGCATGCTGATGGCCTCGATGCGCCTGAACATCCCCACCGTCTTCTGTAGCGGCGGTCCGATGGAGGCTGGTCGCTGGCGCGGTGAGAATGCCGACCTCATCACGGCGATGGTGAAGGGTGCCGACCCCAGCGTCTCCGACGAGGATATGGAGGAACTGGAGGCTTGCGCCTGTCCGGGTTGTGGCTCCTGCTCGGGCATGTTCACCGCCAACTCGATGAACTCACTGACGGAGGCCATCGGTCTCTCCCTGCCCGGCAACGGCACGATCCTCGCCACACATACTAACCGCATTGAACTCTTCAAGGAGGCTGCCCGTCAGGTGGTCAGGAACGCCTTCGCCTATTATGAGGACGGCGACGAGAGCGTGCTGCCCCGCAGCATCGCCACCCGTAAGGCGTTCCTCAATGCAATGTCGCTCGACATCGCCATGGGTGGCTCGACGAATACGGTGCTCCACCTGTTGGCTGTGGCACAAGAGGCTGGCACCGACTTCACCATGAAGGACATCGACGAACTCTCCCGTCGCGTGCCTTGTCTCTGTAAACTGGCACCCAACACGCAGAAATACTCCGTGCAGGAGTGCAACCGCGCTGGTGGCATCCTCGGCATCCTCAACGAACTGAATAAGGGCGGCCTGATCGACGGCTCCGCCATCCGCGTGGATGGCATGACGCTCGCCGAGGCGATGGACAAGTACGCTGTAGAAAATGCACCAAGCATTTTCTACAGCGCACCGGGCAACCGCTTCTCCACGAAGATGGGCTCCCAGTCGGCAGAGTGGGAGAGCCTCGATACCGATCGTGCCGAGGGCTGCATCCGCGACCTCGACCACGCCTATACCAAGGATGGCGGACTGGCCGTGCTCTTCGGAAATATCGCGCAGGACGGCTGTGTGGTGAAGACCGCCGGTGTTGATGAGACCCTGTGGCACTTTGAGGGGCCTGCCGTTTGCTTCGACTCCCAGGAGGATGCCTGTGAGGGCATCCTCGGTGGACGGGTGAAGAGCGGCGATTGCGTGGTGATCACCCATGAGGGTCCTAAGGGTGGTCCTGGCATGCAGGAGATGCTCTATCCCACCTCTTATATTAAGAGTATGCATCTTGGCAAGGAGTGTGCGCTGATCACCGACGGGCGCTTCTCAGGCGGTACGTCGGGCTTGAGCATCGGCCATATCTCGCCCGAGGCGGCCAACGGCGGTAACATCGGTAAGATCAAGGATGGCGACATCATCGTGATCGACATTCCCTCGCGCTCTATCAATGTGAAACTCTGCGACGAGGAACTGGCGGCCCGCCCGCAGCAGCCGCTGAAGCGTAACCGCGTCGTGTCGAAGGCCCTGCGCGCCTATGCCCAGAGCGTATCCAGCGCCGACAAGGGCGGAATCAGAATTATCGACTAGTCGAACTAGGCAGACTAGGAATACTAGAAATACTAGAAATATATGAAAGATAAAATTACAGGAAGTGAGGCATTGATGCTGGCGCTGAAGGCTGAGGGCGTGAAGACCATCTTCGGCTACCCGGGTGGAGCCATCATGCCCGTCTATGACGCCCTCTATACCTATACGCGGGGCGAGAAGAAAGCGTTCGACCATATCCTCGTGCGCCACGAACAGGCAGCCACCCATGCCGCTGAGGGATATGCCCGAGTGAGCGGGAAGGTCGGTGTGGCCCTGGTGACGAGCGGTCCCGGTGCCACGAATACCCTGACGGGTGTCGCTGATGCCATGATGGACTCCACGCCGATGGTGGTCATCGCAGGTCAGGTGGCCATTGCCGCCCTCGGTACCGATGCCTTCCAGGAGGTCGATCTCGTGGGTGTGGCACAGCCTATCTCGAAGTGGAGTTACCAGATCCGCCATGCCGAGGATATCGCCTGGGCCGTGAGCCGCGCCTTCTACATCGCCCGCAGCGGTCGTCCCGGTCCTGTGGTGCTCGACTTCCCCCGCAACGCCCAGGTGGAGATGGTGGAATACGAGCCGCAAAAGGTCGATTTCGTGCGCTCCTATGTGGCCTATCCCAAACTCAACGAGGATGCCGTCCGTCAGGCAGCAGAACTCATCAATAACGCCAAGAAGCCCTTGGCCCTCGTTGGACAGGGTGTCGAACTCGGCAACGCCCAGCAGGAGTTGCTCCACTTCCTCGAAAAGGCCGACATTCCCGCTGGCCGCACGATGCTCGGTCTGTCGGCACTGCCCTCTACCCATCCTCTCAACGTCGGTATGCTGGGCATGCACGGCAACTATGCCGTCAACCTGAAGGAACAGGAGTGCGACGTGCTTATTGCCATCGGCATGCGCTTTAGCGACCGTGTCACGGGCAACCTCAACACCTACGCCAAGCAGGCCAAGGTGATCCACCTCGACATCGACCCCAGTGAGATCGACAAGAACGTGAAAACCGATGTGGCTGTGATTGCTGATTGTAAAGAATCTTTGCCTGCTATCACGGCCTTCATCCATCAGGCCGACCATGTGGAATGGCGCGCGTCGTTCAAGCCCTTGGACGAGAAGGAGCGTCAGTGCGTCATCGAACCCGCCATCCACCCCAAGGACGGCCCTCTACTGATGGGTGAGGTGGTCAATGCTGTGGCCGAGGCTACACAGGGCGATGCCGTTCTCGTGACCGATGTCGGTCAGAATCAGTTGTTTGCCACGCGCTACTTCAAGTACCCGAAGAAGCGCAGCATCTGCACCAGCGGTGGTCTGGGCACAATGGGCTATGGTATGCCCGCCGCCATCGGTGCCACCTTCGGTGTCCCCGATAGTACTGTCTGCTGTTTCATGGGCGACGGCGGTTTCCAGATGTGCATCGAGGAACTCGGCACCATCATGGAGCAGCAGGCGCCTGTCAAAATGATTCTCATGAATAATCATTACTTGGGCAACGTGCGCCAGTGGCAGGATATGTTCTGGAAGCGCCGCAAGTCGTTCACCAAGATGCTCAATCCCAACTACGAACTCATAGCCCAGGGCTATGGCATCGCCTACGAGGCGGTGACTGATCGCAAGGATCTGGCGGCTGCCGTAGAGAGGATGCTCAAAGCGCAGGGTCCCTTCATTCTCGAGTGCGCCATCCTGGAGGATGACGACGTGCTGCCCATGACCCCTCCGGGCATGAACGTCAATGACATGATGCTGGAAATTAATGTTTAATATTTAATGTTTAATGTAGCAGTGGACGAAAAGAAATTATATACATTGTTAGTGTATTCCGAGAACGTGGCAGGTATTCTGAATCAGGTGACGGCTGTGTTCACCCGTCGTCAGGTGAATATCGAGAGTCTGAACGTGTCGGCCTCCAGCATCCCGGGCGTGCATAAATACACCATCACAGCCTGGAGCGACGAAGACCAGATCGTCAAGATCACCAAGCAGATCGAGAAGCGCATCGACGTGGTGAAGGCCAACTACTTCACCGACGACCAGTTGTTTATCCGTGAGTCGGGCCTCTACAAACTCTCTACGCCGATGGTGCTTGAGAATCCTGAGATCTCGCGTACCATCCGTCGGTTTCAGGCGAGCATCATTGAGGTGAACTCCACCTACGTCATCGTTCAGATGCACGGCGTCACGGAGGATATCATCTCCCTGTTCCGTGCCCTCGACACCTTCGGCTGCGTGCTGCAATACACACGTTCAGGCCGTATCGCCGTTACCCGTGGTAAGCAGGAACAGGTGAGCCAGTTCCTCGACGAGCGCGAAGCGCATCACAGATAAAGCCCTGTACTTCTTCGAATGCTTACGTATTTGCTACATAGGCATGCTGCAATTTTTCTTAGGTCTACCAGAAATGGCGGGTCTGTAGCCATCGGAATATTCCCAGTGTGGGAATAAAAATGAGGCGGGCAATAGCCCGCCTCTGCTGTTAAATGATTACAAAATACAGCACCGTCACGGCGCGGTTTCCTTTCCTGTATTGAGGATATAGTTTCTTATCAGTCGGTGGAGAAGTAACTTATCTTTGCCTTACCGTTACCTTGATTAGTGCCGACGCTCTTACCGCGTTCGATAAGGTAGAACTTTGTCGGGTCAGTTTCCTTACTGCCAGACTCTATGGTCGGCGCATTGTTTGTGCCATGTCCGCTGTAGTAACCAGCATTGTCACTATTCCAGAGATACGACGATCCTCCTCCACCAGCGCCATGTCGGCCTTCGTCACCGCCAGCACCACCGCCATACCAGCCACCGCCACCGGCACCAGCGTAACTTGTGCCATTATAATTTCCACCATAGCCGAAATCACCTGCAGAGGTGTTACCGCTGCCAGATGCACCTGCGCCACTAAGCGTGCCGCCTTGACCTGGTGTGCTGACACCAGAACCTGCGCGGCCTTCATAGGCACCTCCACCACCGCCAGTTCCATATCCAGATGTATGGAAGTTACCTGTATTATAGTCAAGAGCACCTCCACCTCCTCCTGCTACAATAATACGGCTATTCAAATGTGCTGTAGAATTCCAGTTGCCATTACAGAGCGAGATGTCTGTTGCACCGCCTCCGCCAGGACTGAGGCTATTGGCACTGCCACCGCCATTCCAACCGCCAGTACCTGATGAATTTCCTTCACCGCCTACATATACATACAGTTTCTGACCGATCTTTAAATGAACTGTTCCAGCAACATAAGCACCGCCACCACCAGGGAAACTTGTATTTCCAGTACCGCCTGATGCTCCCCATACTTCCAGAAGATATGTGCCTTCTTGCATGCATTCATAGTTCTGGACATTACCATTATTATAACTGAATTCTTGGTCATAGTCCATTACAGTTACTACAAAACTCATACTGGCTCCCGTATAGTTTCTGGGTGTTGGCTCTGTTACACTGATAGTAATAGTGGTCGTTCCCGTTGTGCTGCCTGCAGTTATAATTCCGTTGGTGCTCACCGAAGCAATACCAGGTGACGATGATGCATAGGTAATCGTGCCAAACACATGATTGATAGTAACCTGTCGTTCAAGAGATTGTTTTTTTGCAAGGGTTATGTCCGCACCGTCGTAGTTCGTACTAAAGGTTGTCGTGACGGGATTGATAGTAAACGTTTTTGTACCCGTGCCCATATAATCGCCCGCGCCTGTAATGTTGACTGATGCGTTTCCTGCATTCACATTGTCTGAGTAACCTACGGTATAGTCAATACCAGGTGATAATAGGTTCGCTGCTGTGGCTTCACCATCATAGACTGTGACACTAGGCGTACATGGCATACCGTTATAGGTGTATGTGTCTTGTGACAACACAATGGTCAGAGTTGATGCTTCACGTTTGGTGACTTCCAGATTGTACTGGGTTGATGCAGCCGTATAGTTGCCGTTGGCTGGTGAGGATACCATAATCGTTGTCTCGCCCACACCGTGCATGGTTACAATGCCGTTCTGGTCAACGGTTGCCACATTGGTATTGGTCGAAACAAATGTAGCTGCTCCAGGGTCACAGACCATCGTGCAAGGCCAGTTGACTGGTTGGCCGTTTTCGTAAGGCACCTGTAACTTATCTCCGCTACTTGTATAGCCATGACTGTTTGCTTGGTCGTAAGTAGGGTAGGTTAATGAGCCTGTGGCCTGGATGATAGTGAATGATTTCACCCAAGTTAAATTATTTGTAACATCTTTATTTGGATTTCCGGTAATAACCATAGTAGCAGTTCCTGCCTGATTATTCCCAAAGAAAACGATGCTGTAGTCGTAGTCTGTTTCCTCATTGGTGTATCTCACCAAAGGTGAGTCTTCACCTGTTTTTCGTATATCCAATTCTGGCTGATCGAATGGATTTGTGCGGAAACTTTCCTGAAAAGGGAGTGACTGTGTGTAGTTAATGGTGTAACCGTCGGCAGTAGTCTTCTGTACAATCTGCCTTGCCCCGTCTTGGGTCCAGTCGGTGATACTGGCAGTCAGGCCGAGGTTAATGCGTCCCACGGTGAGTGTGATACTATATTCATTACCACCCAGAAATTCTTTATTGGTTTTAAAGTAGGCAGAGCCTAGGGTTGTTACAATCTCTATGAAGATCTGCTCACCTCCATCGCCGTCGTCAATTTGCTGTGGTGGTACCAATGCCGCACCGCCGTTCTCAAGGGTAATATCATTCTGATTGCTCAATGTGCTGAGTGCACCCGTGGATGGTGTAAATACAACGGAACGGTAGAAATTCTTCAGTTTGATGTTTGTGATTGTCAGTTCATCTTCTGCCGTCGCATTGACGATGATTTTCGACATCAGATGGCTGAATTGCAGACGAACAGCCTCTTCTGTCTTTGGCTGATTGTGAAGACTGGCATACATCAGGTCGCATTGCCTGTAGGTATTCTCTGTCTGTGAGTCACTGACAGTGAATGTACAGGATGTTTCGCCCTCATCCGCCGTAACGCTACTAGGATAGATCGCGTAGATATTCACGTTGTTGTTGGCCGGATAATATGTCTGTCGTTCTGGAGTCAACACATTTATGTTGTCAACTGCAGTCTCTGTCTTATAGATAATGGGGGAGTTACCTACATTTTTCGGCGTCTCCTCTGTGGTGTTTATATATACGCTGATGTCCGTTTCTCTTTCGAAAGCCTGATCCTGTATGTCTGTCTTTGGAGCACGAGTGATGTTGCTTTTGCAACTCGCCTCAATGCGGATAGGGGTGTCGCTCAGTTGCAATGACTGTTCGAGTAGCAGTTCGCTGCTGCATGACCATAGGCCTGCTACCATAATCAGCAGCAGTCCTCTGATTTGTATGTTCCTTCGTATGTACATAATTCTCTCAATTATTTTCTTCCACCAAGATCAATCGTATTGCTAGTAGAAAGACAGGTGATTTTTGCAGAACCATTTCCTGTTCGAGTCGTTCGTGAAGAAGTAGCATCATAGATATAGCGATAATCTTTCTGGGATGGATTCTTTACACTGACTCCTGACTTTTTGTATGGATATAAATAATCCCACTCTGTATGCTCTGCGTTATATTGCTTACTTGAGTCTCCATCGTAATGGAAATTCTTGAAGCTGTCTAATGTTGGATAATACTCCTCCAAATTTGCGCACCACACATACGAAGATCCTCCACCGCCAGGACCATTACTGTTTCCTTGGCCGCCAGCACCGCCACCGTACCAGCCACCACCGCCAGATCCTCCTCCCTCATCAGGGTCAAACCAGTAGCCACCAGATCCAAAGACACCATCAGAACCGCCAAACTCAGAGTGTCTGCCATCAAAATATACACAGGCAAACCACGAACTATGATTAGTTGGGGTAGTAGTATAATCAGTAGTGTTGGATCTCCATCCGGCTCTGCCTCCTGCATTGATTTGTCCTCCCCATCCAGGGTCAAATGACCCACCTCCTGCTTCGGCATTGACTTCGCGTGGTTTTGTCTCTCCTTCTAAGTCGGTTGTGCTAATCCCATTTCCAGTTATGGCACCTCCACCAGCACCACCAGGTGATGAACCTGATTGGCCAGCATAAGAGTTACAACCACCGCCGCCACCAGCAACGATAATGCGAGTTAGCATGTGATTGGCATTATTCCAATCTTTTCCATTTGTATCAGATGTATCCCATTCTAACGAGATGTCTGTACCACCACCTCCTCCATGCATATCATTTGTTCCATTCCAGTTGCCGTATGTCATACAGCCCCATACAATACCACTACCTCCATTCCAACTAAAGTTTACTGCTATTGCTTTCTCCCAGCTAAAGGTTGACTTATATGTATCTCCGCTTAATACTGTTAAGTAGTCTTGTCCTGAATAGGTGGTAGGTGGCGTGATTGTATTCTTTCCATATGCAGGATCATTATAAGCAGAATAAGAAGTCTTTGAATCTGCATCTTTAGGGGTATTGAAGGGGAAATTGCCCTTTCCTGGCGTAATTGCCTTACCGGCTTCTCCGACATTGACATAGAGGGTTTCACCTTTATTGAGTTTTATCTTCCCGGAAACGTATGCTCCACTGCCTCCTTGTGTCGTAGTTGTCGGGTTGGATGCCCCTTGTGCTCCATAGACCTCCAGCAGATATTCGCCTGTAGCAGGACATGTAAATAGTTGGGTTGTACCTGTGAAATCGTAATTGAATTCAGATTTCACTACATATACGGTAAATTCAGTGCTGACACCAGTCCAGTTCCCGTTGGGATCCTCCGGAACTTTCACCGTATAGGTGATATTTCCTACATCGGCACCACTATTGGCTGTAAATACCGCCGATGTGTTGTGGTAATAGCCCCATGCGGTGTTATTGTTGGCATCTCCATTTAATGTAGTTTGTGTAACGGTGAATAGATCGTTAGTCGTATTTGGAGTGAATATCGCTTCTCCATAATCTGTGATAGCAACGCGCGTGCGACTGATGGATGAACCTGATGTGTTGTGATACTTAGCCAGGTACAAAGGGAGTGTAGAGGTTATTGCTGCATTATTCTCAAAGATACGCAGGTTAGGTGTTGCCTTATTAATTTTATAAGTTTTGATGATTTCCCCAGAATATGGTTGGTTAAAGGTAATCTCGACTTTGGCCTCATCATTTGCGTTGATGGGGTTTGGATATTTAATAGTGCATGAAGTGGTAATGTTCGTCCAGTCGTTGTCATTGCCATTGTCGGCTACTTTATCCCATACAGTGACTGCAGGCTTGTGCTCTTTGCCGTCATACGTATAGGGGTTGTTAGGATCGTAGTCAAAATCCACACGAATTTTAGACTCATCGTCGGGGTTGAACTGCTTTGTCGTCACTTTAAGGATGAACGACGTCGATGATGCTTTGTAGTCCTTATCATCGGCCATTGAGGCATTGACCTGTACGGTGCCGGATCCTTTGATGGTAATGACTCCTGTGTTTGCCTCTATGATGGCTACCTTGCTGATATCCGTCGTCTCGTCACCCTCTACTCGTCTAATGGTGTAGGTCATGGTTCCGTTGCCGTTGATGTCGAGGTGAATATCCTTGAAGGTATCACTTGTAGGATTAATGGTGTAGTCGCGGGAATAGGTCAATTCCAGTTCTTCCATCTGATGACCTTCACTGTCGGTATAAGTAAGCGAAGAGGGTATCTGGTTGATTTTGAAAGAGGTGGCTACGGCATAACCCTCGTAGGCTCCCCTGCCCGTGGCAAGTACGGTTGCCTTGCCGGCGTGTTCATTGTTGAAGTACTGCAATGTATAGTCACCTGTTTCTGTTTCTTTTTCGTATTTAGCAAGGATCTTGGCCTTGCCGTATTTCACGGTAATGTCATCGTCTATCGTTATAGGTGCGGTGGGATTGTAGTCGTAGCCTTCGGCTTTGATATTAGTATTGTCGATGCTCATACCCGACATGCCATAGGTGGCCACGGATATAACACCCGCCTGATCGTCCCACTCGCCAATCTCATAAGTGGCTCCAAAATTGTCATAGCCGACGCTCAGGTTGACGGTATAGACTTTGCCGCTTTCCAGTTTTCGGCTAGTGTTACCTCCATTGTTTATTTTCAGGCTAAACTTGGCTACGGCATCAGTCTTTGTTACTTGACCTGACTCACGGGCTGTGCCATGCACTGCGATAAAGTCGCCAGTGAGTTCCTGTGGTGGTATGACCACGGCTCCACCATTGTCGAGTTTGATATCCTCGTTGCCGGAGGCCGTGCCCATAGTGCCGTCTGTAGGATTGAATGTCACCTGTTTTTTTACTCCCGTCAGATAACAGTCGCCGATGTCAATGTCACCGTCGGCAACGATGTTGAAGAGAAACTTCACCATCTTATGCTTGAAGTTTAGGTTCACCAAACCGGAGGTGCGACCCTGGTCGTCAATCTTGCTAAACATCAGGTCGCTCTCCTTGTATTTTTTGTCTCCGTCGGTGCCTGTCTGGTCGGTATCCACAGTGAATGTCACTGGTTCATTTATAAGATTGCCTGCCCCATCGGTTACAGCCACCGTTGATGGGTAAAAGGCATAAATGCTGATGTGCTTGTTGTCGGCAGGGTAGTATAGTTGCGGACTGAAGGTCAGCACGTTCAGGTGGGTAGTCTCGTCCTCGCGACTGGTCTTAAAGAGGGCGGGCCAGTGCGCATTGTCATTTCCGTCGGCAATGGGATTACCTCCGGTATCCTTGATATAGACAGCAATGGTCTCGTCCTTGTCGAAGGAACTACCTTGGATATCGGCAGCCGCCCTGGTCTTGGGAGCCTCTGCTTGAGCACATAGCCGCAGTGGCGTGTGAGAAAATTCTGAAGCCAGGTCATCGATGCAGGCAGTTAGCAGGAACAGGGTCGTCACCGCTATGCAGCAGTGCAGCGCGATATGTCTGAATAGTATGGTCTTGGTTATCTTATGCATCTTCATCTTATTTCTTTCTTAAAGTATGTATTTGTCAAACGTTATGTCCTCGTGGTTCCATGGCGTGATGGCGGCTGTAACCGTCACGTAGTTGACATTGACGCTGACTGTAATCTCATAGACATTGTTAGCCTCAAGCGTGAGGCTCTGTGTGGGAGTGAATGTGACATCAATGATGTCGTCGAATTTGTCTGATGCCTTGCCCTTTATGGTGAACTTCAGGAAAGCATTGCTTATCGTCTGCGGTGGAATGAGGAATGCCTCGCTGCTATTCGCGATTATTGTTGTGGCTGCTCCAGAGGTGGTGATGGATGCAGAACCGCTTGTTGCCGTCGTCTTCGGTCTGATAGTGATGTCTTTTTGGACATTGATCACCTGAAACTCTGTGGGCATGTTCTCTTCAGTGAGACTGCCGGTAGGGTTGAACTTAACAATGATTTTGGCCATACGGTGAGACATTGGCAGATCAATAGCCTTGCCACCTGCCCGAGGCTGAATGATGAGGTCTGTGGCCAGCAGGTCGGATTGAATAATGTTATCCGCCACTCGCTGGTCTGTACTGGCGGAGAAAGTATATTCGTCATCGCTGACCTTAGTGGCCGTTGTCGGGTAGAATGCAAAGATATAGGCATTGTTGTTTTCTCCGTTGGGATAGGCTGGTGACGTGTTGCTTTCTTTGGGGGTGAGAGCAGACTGCGCTGTCTCTGGGTTGGCATCATCGGTAGTCTTATAGACTAAGGGCAGTGTAGCAAGGGGACTACTGTCTTCGTCACCGTTCTTGACGGGATTGCCATTCTCGTTGTAGATGAATACGTTGATTTCTGCCCCTTTATCCAGCCCTTTGTTATGGGTATCGGCTGCCATTGTACGGGTTTTGACGCTATTTTTGTCAATGCTGACCGATGAGAATAGAATGGGTGTACACTCGTTGGAGTCTTTGGGCCATGAATCGGAATCCGAACTGCAGGCCCAAAGGGCCAACAGCGCAGCAATTGCCAGTATGTGATATGTCGTTCTTGTTTTCATTTTCCTATTCTTGTAAATCATCGGGAACATCTGCGTCAACGTTGAGATAGTTGGTGATTCCCCAGTTGGATATGGTGACGGTGGCAACGATGACGGAACCCGACTTACTGAGTATCAGGCTATAGTCGTATTGACGGCCCGCCTCGAAGGTGAAGGACGATATGTACGAATAACTCTTGTTGTCGTCGGTTGATATCTTGAACATGGCATCGTTGAAATTGCCGCCACCCTGCGGGGGGAGGATACATTCGTAAGTGTACATGTAGTTTTGCGGGTTGGAGAGGTCTTCGTTCTTGCGCATGGTCAGGGTCTTTGTCTTGTCGGCGTCTTCTAACGTCCATACTGTTGTGGTACCGGGGGCATCGAGACCTGTAGAGCCAATAGTGGTAATCTTGCCAGTATTGGCAATATTGTTCTGGCCAAGTGTGACTTTGGTAACTACGTTAGAGGTGTTGAAAGAGTTGATGGTACACCTTACATGGCAGAGTTGGTGGTAAAAGGTAAGTGGCACAGTCTGTCTGAATGGCGCATCGGTTGGCGGACAGTAAAGCAGATCTTGAGCCAGATAAGCGGCATCTTCTCCCGTACTCTGATCTATGCCCACGGTCACGGTCATACCGTCGGCAGGGGTCACGGAAGTAGGATACCAGGCTGAGAATTGCCATCCAGGGTCAGTGGCAGTCCAGTGGAAGGCTGATGAGACGGGCTTAAGCATGATGGGAACTCCTGCACTTACCGACGAAGAACTGCCCGTAGAGTAATAGTAGGAGTTGTTGGCGTTGGAGATGGCTATCTCAGTGTTGTCGGGCCAGATATTATCGAGGGTAGAGACTGCACGCGTAACCGTCCCGTCCATCCTGAGTGAGAAATTCACCAGGTTGCCTTGTTCCTCGTTACCATCGCTATCGCTTGTGCATCCAGTCAAGGGAAGCACGGATATAAGTAGTGGTAAGAGTCCATCACTTAAAAACGTATATTTCTTTTCGCTGATCATTGTCATTTATTCGTCAGGGTATAATGGGTCAGTCGGCTCTATATTTGTCGTAGCCCATGGTTCTATGGCAGCCGTTACAGAGTAGGAACCACCAAACTCTACAGTGTATTTATATACATTTGACGCCTCCCATTCTGCAGCGAAAGGGATATAGACCGTCGTGCTGCCTCCGTACGGATCCTGATTATTGCTGTCTTTGACGCTGAATTTGATGGCGAGGAAACTGTTGGTGGTCTCGGGAAGTCCATTCATATCGAGATATGATTCTGTATCACGGTCCCAGGCAGTCAGCGTCTGTGGCATAAGCATGGTCACGTCATTGGGAGATGTCAGTAACTCTGTTGCTGTTGTTGAGGTTATTGTCAGATGACCGGTGTGCAGGGCCAGACGATAGTCGGAAAGTATGGGAGAGGTTGTATTCGGTGTGACTTCCTCTGTGTCGAAAGAGAAAGTACCGGCGGCATTGACGTTGTAAATCACGATATCTTCAACGGTAAGTGTCCATCCGAAATTGCTGAATTGCTCAGATAGTTTCCCGTAGAAAGCCATCTGGGCAAAGGCATGGTGGAATTTCAATGCGACGGTGCCTTGATCGTTGATGTCCTTGAATTCACTGCTCCCGAGGGAGGTCGTGGCTTGAGCGAACATGAGGTCGTGGTTACCGTCGATGGGCGTGTCGGCATCATAGGTGAACGATCTGGAAGTCATGATATCGCTGATGACTGGGGCCGAAGCAGGATGGATGGCATAGAAATTCACGAAATAGTTATCCTGTGGCCAATAGTAGTCGGTGCCCGTCTTCCACACCCACCGACCGTCAATTTGCTGGTAACTGACCACATTGCCAGGGCTTTCACCAGTATTGATGAAGGGCAGTTCAGGCCCAGGCGAGCCGCTTCCCCCGTCTTTAAGTTGTTTTGTTGCATAGACCCTGAAGGTTGCACTCGTGCTGAGTGCCCCCTCTTGTATGGCAGTGCCGCGCGTCAGGTCGTTGGCAGCAGCCATGAAGATAACAGGCTTATCCGTGTATTCCGCAGCATCCTGTTCCGTCGTCTCTTCATGGGTGCAGCCACCGAGTAGCAATGTGACAGTCATTAGGGCAATGAATTTTCTTCTCATGACGGCCTTTCTCTGCTGTATGGGCTTTCGTTTCTTGTAAGGGAGACCATGCCGGTAATTATCTGTTTTTGTCACGGCACGGCCTCCCTTGTCTGTGGTTATACTATTAGACAATTATTACATATCCTTGTTGATGGGGTCGGCATCGATCCACTCGTCCACCGTGACTGTGAAGAACAGTTGGGTAGGGTTATCTACGATGTCCTCACCTGGCTGCTCTGCCTCACCCGTGGTGTAGTCCAGGCCATAGGGGAAGTTCAGTAGTGTATTATTTTCTGTCTTAGCGTCTGCAGCAGGCTTATCAACAGGTTGGTCTGCAATAGACTTGCCGATACCGTCCTTGGAGAAGTTCAGGGTATAGGTATATTTGTAGCCTGGCTTCCACTCGGTGTCGAGGGCAACGCCTACGTAAGCATATTTTTCTGATGTAGTTCCGAAACCTTCTCTCGGATAGAGGGTCTCAGGCTGAGTATAGATGCTAGTAATATCGTCTGTACTATTTAAAGCCTTCAATCCCGCAGTAGCGGCTGCTGTAACATCTCCTGCCTTCAGGGCTTTCAGTTGTCCTTCTGTGTATGTGTTATTTGTATCGTCAGCCGGATTTCTCTTCGCAGTAAAAGCGATCTTAGTTGAAGCGTCATAATAATAGTATCCGTCAGCATCGCGATAACCTACTTCGGCTGTTGTTTTTACCCTTACCAGAATGGCGAGGTAGTTTTTGTTCATGGTTGCAGCATCAGTAGCATCAAGTGCTTGAGGATCAAGTGTCTGTGGTAAAAGCAGCATCGGGTCTGCCAAGTTCTGGGCTGTTCCTGTCATAGTAGTACTACCTGTGGCACTTACACTTTCGCTGGAGGTGAATTTTGTATAGTTATCTGATCCAGTGGCGGCTGCTGCCCATGGCGTATAACTGGTCCAACTGAAATCACCAGCGGCTGTTGAAGCGGTGGGGAAGGTCAGTGTATTCTGGTTCTTAATATTCACCAACTTCATACCAGCCACTTCTACTTTAATGGTGCCAGCATCCTTGTTGAGAGCCTTGATGATGATCTGGGACATGACGTGTTGGAAGTTAAGGGGCACACCTGCGTCGAAGTTCTCTCTGATACCCTCGTTGTAGGCTACCAGATAGTCAATCTGATCATCAATGTCATTCGCTACGGAGATTGACTGGGTGGTCGGTTTGCTTTCTCCGATAACACCCGTTGGAGCAAAGGCTGTGAACTTGGCTGTGGTACTCTTGTTTGCCCACCAGTACTCAATACCTGCGGGGAATACCCAAGATGATCCGGACTTGCTGACAGTTTGTTTTTGTGCACCCCAGAGTTCGGTGTTTTCTTCTCCCTTTTGGAAATCACCCTCAATAAACACATCAAAGCCCGTAAGTGACGCAGTGGTCGTTGACACGGCACGGGTCGTTCCTTGTACGACAGGACGGATTACCAACTGATCGGCATTTGCCAACGGGGTCTCTTGTGCTACGCTTGTGACTTCGTCACTTGAGCACGATGCCAGTGCCAACACGGCAAATGGCAGGATAAATAATGACTTTCTCATAACTAAAAAGGTTTTTTAAATTGTTATATTTATGAATTACATACTTATATTGATGTTTACTTCTTTCCATTCATCTACACTCGCGTTCAGACCAGAATCGTCCAGCATGGGTTCTGGAATTACAAATTCGTCAATGACGATGGAGAGGGGAATCTCGCTGTCAATCCCCGATACGTAGGCTTCTTGCTGTGCCTCGTTGATAGCATCCGTTACGTCAAATGTGGCAAAATATTTGGAATTGTCTTTTAACAGAATGTAAATCGTCAGTTTGTGCTCCACGTCTCCATGCTCCAGATAATATTCCGAGCACCGGTTTCCAAATGTCCTTACCCTGCCCCTGATACTTTGGCCGTCAGAGGCCAGGTTGAAGGGGATGATACATGAATAGTTCTCGCTCTTTTGAAGAACCGGAAGGTATGATTCCGCCATACCGGAGAGTGTGCCCACAATCTCCACTACATTCTCAAGGTTTTTTGTCTCTGAGATGGTGAAGACATATTCTTCTGTGACCTCCTTCATGAGCATCGTGATGCTCGATCGTTTGTCGATGATTGCTTCTGGGACAGCAGCCGTCCAGATAAGGTCTGGTTCGAAGATGACAGATTGCTCTTCTGTGCCTGCTGAACGTGGTACCACACGTGTACCTGCAAACATACGTGAGAAACTATTGATCTCAGTGCTTTGAGCATAAAGCCGATATTCCTGCCAAGAATCACCCCAGGCGATGACATTGCTCAAGTTGTCGTTATGCGCTATCATTTGATAGTTTCCTGCAGGTAGTCTAACGGAACCTCCCCACGATTCCACGAAAGGCAAATTCACTGGCTGTGACGATCCCTTGAACACAATGAGCAGCATGCCGTTAGGCTGTGCGTTGGCTACATCCGACCAGTCGAACCTTATCTGTGCTGTACCGTCGCTCCCGCCAAAGTCCAGATCCTTGTGTGCGCAGGAGACTGAACCATTGATTACCAATATCAATAGACCTATCTTCAGACTATATGTCGTTATTGTCTGTATCATTAATTGAAATTTTATGCAAAAATATAAAAAAATGTCTTTCCGATCCCGTTTTGGGGAGAGAATATGCAGAGATGAATGTTGCTTTGTTTTCTCAGAATGTTGCGTATATTGCGATATGTAACTAATCTGTAAGGGATTCTGATTCACGTACTTGTGAGGCGGTTATTCCCCATTGTCTGACGCAAAACCTCTCCAAGGTGGAGATGGTTGTAAATCCAAGTTCGTCGGCAGCCGTTTTTAAAGGAGTGTCGGGGTGAGTTTGCAAGTATCGTCTCACCTTCTCAGCCTTGTGGTGGTCGAGCCAATGTGATGGAGATTCATTAAATTCGCGTTTGAAGACACGGAAAAAGTGGGTGCGGTCCATGTGGAGTCTGGAGGCCAGGGTCTGGACTGAATCAGCCTTGCCAGCATGGGCAAAAACCTGCGACTTGAAACTATGACGGTTGGCTGTAAAGGCCTGGATCATTCCATGGTGGTCTGTGGGAGAAAGCGTGACCTGGAGCAGGAAGAACATTTCCTGTTGTTTGGCTGCGAGAAGATCGGAATTACCAATTCCTCGGGTCAGATATAGATTGATGCTTTCGAACAGGGATCTCAGTATGGGAGCGGGATGAAAGACCATTTGTTCTCTGGTGGTCTGCTCTTGTAATCGTTTGGAAGTCTTGGTGGTGTAGCAGGCATCAATTCGCACGAATTGGCATAGCAGTATTGTGGCTGGTCTGTCACTTTCTATTTGGAATCGCCGTCCCATGGGTAACGGCATGAAGTCGCCTTTTGACAGCCACACACCTCTCTTGCCCATGTTCAGACAGACATGGCTGTCGAGAACATAGGTCAGCGTGTTGAGTGAAAAGTCGGCTGGGGTATATATATCACCCCCATCTAACTTTACCACCGAGAAGCCCATTTTCTGCTGAGCAGTCGGGCGGTCGGCTTGCGCTGGACGGATTATCTCCATCGTATCATCTTGTGCAGAGGGGGTTATCCCAAGAAGAACGGGTCAGTCTCGCGTACCTTATATTAATTATAAATGTGGACATTCTTAACTTATCCACATCTCAAGGTACTTGGCCTGACCCGTTGCATCAGATAAGTCGAATGTCCACAAACAGTATGCGAACAATCACTTATTTATTCTGATACAACATCAAATCTACGGCCAAGTTTCAGAGATGTTCTTGAATAAACAGCGTCTGCTATTAATTTCCCACAAAGTAGATCGGACAACACCGCTGTGCGCACCAATCTGGGTACAAATTTAGATAAAATTTTCGAGACTACAAGGGTTGTTGAGACAAAATCTGCAAAAATGTCTCCGATTGGGGTGCGGAATGACCTTGGTTCTGTGGGTGGTGATGTGATTCTAAACGAAGATCAGGAGACCTACAGTGAAATAAACTTTGATATTATTTGGTCGGTTTTGCAGAAATAAGTATCTTTGCAGCCGAAATGATTGAGAAACGTATGGATAAAATAGGAAAATATGAGTTTATGGCGGAGCCGTTCCACTGCGATTTCTCGCAGCGGCTCTTCATGGGCCATCTGGGTAATCACCTGCTGAACGCGGCCGACTTCCACTCGACGGCCCGCGGCTTCGGCATGCGCTATCTGTTGACGATACAGCGGTCGTGGGTGCTCTCACGACTGGCTATCGAGATGGAGGAGATGCCCAGGATGTATTCCAAGTTTAATGTGGAGACATGGGTGGAGAGTGCCATGCGATACTTTACGAGCCGTAATTTCCGGGTGGTGGGCACTGAGACCGACGAATCCGGAAATTCGTCGGAGCATGTTTTGGGCTATGGTCGCTCGATCTGGGCAATGATCGATACGGAGAGTCGTCAGCCGACGGATATTTTCTCCATCGACAACGGGGCCATCAACAACTGGATTGTAAAAGATAAGGAGTGTCCTATCGACAAGGGGGGGCGCGTGAAGATGGATGATGGGGCTGAACTCGTGCGCACCATCGACACTTATTATAATGATGTGGATATCAATGGTCATATCAACTCCGTGAAGTACATCGAGCACGTGCTCGACCTCTGGGATATGCAGTGGTATCGTGAGCATCGCATCAAGCGCATTGAAATAGCCTACGTCGCCGAGGCCCATCAGGGCGACCGACTCTCTTTCTACCGCGAACAGACGGGCGACCAGGAATACTGCGTCCGCATCGTGAAGACCGATCCTGTGACGGGTGAGGAGATAGAGACCTGTCGCAGCAAAGTGTTATTTTTTGAATAATTATTTGGTATTTTGCCTACTTATTTGTAATTTTGCAACCGATTTCTAAAAGTTAACCCCTTGTCAAGGCTTCGGGTAAGCCATTGGGCGCACTGATAAGAAGACGGTGGTGAGCACCAAGCGTCCGGTTCTCGGGTAGGACTGGCATGGCGCGCAGGGATATGTACAACATTAAAAACAAAAGCTATTATGGCAGAAATGAATTTCGGTGGCGTTGTTGAAACTGTAGTCACCAGCAAAGAGTTCTCTTTGGAGAAAGCACGTGAAGTATTGAAGAATGAGACAATCGCCGTGATCGGTTATGGTGTGCAGGGGCCTGGACAGGCTTGCAACCTGCGCGATAACGGTTTTAATGTGATCGTTGGTCAGCGTCAGGGCAAGACTTACGATAAGGCTGTTGCCGATGGTTGGGTGCCTGGTGAGACACTGTTCTCTATTGAGGAGGCCGCTGAGAAAGGCACCATCCTCTGCATGCTTCTGAGTGATGCTGGTCAGATTCAGCAGTGGCCCACCATCAAGAAATATCTGAAGCCAGGTAAAACCCTGTATTACTCTCATGGCTTCGCCATCAACTGGAGTGATCGTACGGGTGTCATCCCCCCGAAGGATGTCGATGTGATCATGGTGGCTCCGAAGGGCTCTGGAACCAGTCTCCGCACAATGTTCTGCGAAGGACGTGGCCTGAACTGCTCGTATGCCATCTATCAGGATGCCAGTGGTAAGGCTACGGAGAAGACACTTGCCTTCGGAATCGGTATCGGTGCCGGCTATATGTTTGAGACCACCTTCCAGCGCGAGGCCACCAGTGACCTCACTGGTGAGCGCGGCAGTCTGATGGGTGCTATCCAGGGCTTGCTGTTGGCACAGTATGAGGTGCTCCGTGAGCACGGACACTCTCCCTCGGAGGCCTTCAACGAGACTGTTGAGGAACTGACCCAGAGCCTTGGCCCGCTCTTCGGTGCAAAGGGTATGGACTGGATGTATGCCAACTGTTCGACGACGGCTCAGCGAGGTGCACTCGACTGGGCTCCCCGCTTCCACGATGCCATCAAGCCTGTGATGGAGTGGCTGTACTACTCTGTGCAGACGGGTAACGAGGCGCAGATCACTATCGATGCCAACTCGAAACCCGACTATCGCGCTGGTCTGGAGAAAGAACTCGAAGCCATGCGCAACCAGGAGATGTGGCGCGCTGGTGAGACCGTGCGTAAACTCCGCCCAGAGAATCAGGATGTTTAAAAGATAAAGTTACGGGGGTGTGCTTGCGCGCACCCCCGTACTTATTTAATATAATAATATGGGAAAATTAGTTATCAATTCGTATGATGAATTCGCAGCCTATGAGGGCAGGGAACTGGGCGTTTCAGACTGGCTGCTGATCGACCAAGACCGCATTAATCTGTTCGCAGATGCTACGCTCGACCATCAGTGGATCCACGTGGACGTGGAGCGTGCCAAGGAGGAGAGCCAGTATCACAGTACCATCGCACACGGTTATCTGACACTCTCCGTGCTGCCCTATCTGTGGGATCAAATCATCGAGGTGAATAATATCAAGATGCTCGTGAACTATGGTATGGACAAAATGCGCTTCGGACAGCCGGTGGTGACTGGCTCACGCATCCGCATGACGGCTAAACTGCATAGCATAGCCAACTTGCGCGGCATCTGTAAGGTTGAGATTGATTTCAAAATTGAGATAGAAGGACAGCGGAAGCCTGCCCTGGAGGGAATCTCATCGTTCTTATATTATTTTAAATAAATGGTTTGTTTACATCAACTGTAAACCGTAAACATTAAACAGTAAACAAAATACAATGGGAGGATTCTTTGGAGCCATATCTACGAAATGTTGTGTGAATGATCTTTTTTACGGGACAGACTATAATTCCCATCTTGGTACAAGACGGGCCGGACTGGTGACCTTTGATCAAGAGAAAGGTTTCAGTCGAAAGATTCATAGTCTGGAACGTGACTATTTCCGTTCGAAGTTTGAGGATGAGTTGGATTCCTTTTCTGGAAATCAGGGAATAGGCGTGATCAGCGATACAGATCCGCAACCCATTCTCGTGAACTCGCATCTGGGGCGATATGCCGTAGTGACGGTGGCTAAGATCAATAATCTTGATGAGGTTGCGCAGGAACTGTTGGATCGTCGGATGCATTTCAGTGAGTATTCTGCCAATACCATCAACCAGACTGAACTCGTGGCGCTGCTCATCAATATGGGGCGCACCTTTGTCGAAGGCATCAATCTGGTCTATCGCAAGATAGAAGGCTCGTGCTCGATGCTGATCCTGACGGAGAAGGGGATCATCGCTGCCCGTGACTTCCTGGGGCGTACACCTATTGTGATAGGTAAGAAGGAAGGTGCATACGCCGTTTCGAGTGAGACAACCAGTTTCCCGAACCTTGATTACCACCGTGTCAGAGACCTGGGCCCTGGCGAGATTGTCTATCTGACGGCTGACTCGATGGAGGTGCTGCAGGAACCGTTTAAGCGGGAGCAGATTTGTTCGTTCCTTTGGGTCTATTATGGGTTCCCCGCATCCGACTATAACGGCATCAACGTGGAGGCTGTACGGGAGGCTAACGGAAAGAAGATGGGCGAACTTGACGATACAGAGGTAGATAGTGTCTGTGGCGTGCCTGACTCCGGTGTCGGTATGGCCTTAGGCTATGCAGAAGGAAAAGGGGTGCCCTACAAGCGTGCCGTCCTGAAATATACACCTACATGGCCGCGCTCGTTTACTCCTGGCAACCAGACACGCCGTGATCTCGTGGCAAAGATGAAACTGATTCCCAATCCCTCTTTGTTAAAGGACAAACGGGTGGTGTTCTGTGATGACTCCATTGTGCGTGGCACACAGTTGAAGGATAATGTGAAAACGTTCTTCGAGTATGGGGCAAAGGAAGTACATTGCCGCATTTCTTGTCCTCCGCTGGTCTATGGTTGTCCTTTTATTGGATTCACCTCTTCGAAGAGTGATATGGAACTGATCACGCGTCGAATCATCAAGGACTTTGAAGGTGACGACAAGAAGAATCTGGAGAAGTATGCCCAAACAGACTCTCCCGAGTATAAGCGGATGGTGGCAGAAATTGCCAAACGACTTGGTTTGACCACCCTGAAGTTTGCCAAGTTGGAGGATTTGGTGGAGAGCATTGGCATGCCCAAATGCCGTATCTGTACGCACTGCTTTGATGGCAGCAGTTATTGTCATGAGCACGATGATGAGGATAACAAACAGTTGAAGTTTGACTTTTAGTTCATAATTTACAGAGGAGGCCGTCGCTCTGGCGGATGTATTCCTCCCGTAAGAGATAGTCGAGTGCGGCATCCAGTTCGTCGGTTGGCAACTGGATGCCGCGCAAGTCTGTGATGGGGTGGGGTGCACCGTCGTTGAGCAAGGTCAGAATTTGCTCCATGGCACTGTTGAGCCTCTCTTCCGAGACCATACCTTCAGGCCGATGACTCAGACAGACATCGCACTGACGACAGTCGTGGCCGTTCTCCTCGCCGAAGTAGCGGAGCAACTGCCGACTGCGGCATACCGTGTCATCAGTGGCATAACGGATCATGGCATGGATGCGTTGGCTGTACTCCTCTTTCCGCTTTTCGTAGATGGCAGGCGGCAGTTGGACGTTCTCCATATCCTCGCGACGCTGGGTATAGCGGATGTAGGGCGTCTTCTTCTGGGGGATGAAGTGCAGGATATGGCGTTCGCTCAGGCTTTTCAGTGTCATATAGACCTGATGGGGCTGTAGGGCGGTCTGCGAGGCAATGAAACTCTCGTCGATATAACTGTAGTCGGTGAAGAGGCCGCCGTAATTACGCAACAGCATCGTAATGATCTTCTCCTCGTTGGGTGACGTGATTTCCAGACGGTAGAGGTCATTGCGCCCGATGGTGAACATGACACGGGCCTGATTGTCCTGCTCTTCAGTATATTCAATATAACCGGCACGGTTCAGGATTTTCAGGGCTGAATCAACTTGGATGGGGAAGTGGTGGAAAGTGTGGCAGAATCGGTCGATATTGAACTCGAACGTGTGATTGTAGCCTGATCCGACACCGATCTGGTAGAAATAGGCAAGGTGCTCATAGACCTGTCGGATATAGTCCTTCTCGGGAAAGGTGTCGGCGATGCGCTTCTCGAGTTTCCGTTCGTCGGCATTATTGTAGAGCAGCACGGCGTAGGCCTTATACCCGTCGCGCCCGGCCCGTCCTGCCTCCTGGAAATAGGCCTCGATGCTGTCGGGACAGTCGATGTGGACGACGAGGCGCACGTCGGGCTTGTCGATTCCCATACCAAAGGCATTGGTGGCCACCATCACGCGCACTTGGTCTTGTTGCCAGGCGTGCTGGCGCTCGTCCTTGACGGCCGCATCAAGGCCTGCATGGTAAAAGGTGGCGGAAATGCCTGCCTCGGAGAGCAGGGCGGCAAACTCCTTGGTGCGTCGCCTACTACGGGCATAGACGATGGCAGGGCCTTTCAGACTATGGAGGATATGGATGAGTTCTGCCCGCTTGTCGGTGGCTTCCCTGACGACGTAAGCGAGGTTCTTCCGCTCGAAACTCATCTTAAAGACGTTGAATTTCTCTTCCGTCCGGGAGGCGGAAGAGAAATTCAACTTTTCCTGGATATCCCGTACGACGGCAGGAGTGGCAGTAGCGGTCAGTGCCAGTACAGGTGCCTGAGGCACGATCTTGCGGATCTTGGCAATCTCCAGATAGGAGGGGCGGAAATCGTAACCCCATTGGGAGATGCAGTGTGCCTCATCGACGGTGATGAAACTGACGCGCATATGACGGAGTTTCGTCTGGAACAGGTCGGAGGAAAGACGCTCTGGAGATACATACAGGATCTTGATGCCACCGAAGATGCAGTTCTCAAGCGTCGTGACAATCTCCTCGCGGGTAAGACCTGAGTAGATGGCGGCGGCACGGATGCCTCGGCGACGAAGATGATCGACCTGGTCTTTCATCAGGGCGATGAGCGGAGTGATGACAATGCACGTGCCTTCCTGAGCCAAGGCGGGCACCTGGAAGGTGATGGACTTGCCGCCACCTGTCGGCATTAGTCCTAAGGTGTCATGCCCATTACTGATAGATTCGATGATTTCCCGCTGGATGCCCCGGAAGTCATCATAGCCCCAGTACTGCTTAAGAATCCGCTTCACTCGGCTTGATGTCCTCTATCTGTAACTGAACTTCACTGCGCTTGTAGATATTGTCCTCTACGGTATAGACAATGTCGAACGAGCGCTTTGACTTGATGTAACGTACAGATTCGCTCTGACCAAAGGCAATGCCGTTGAGTACGTTGCTCGACTTGGAATCGACCAGTTCCAGTTTGATATGCTCCTGCTGACGGCCCACCACCTTCGAGGTGCCATAGTCATACACGTTGCGGGTACAGAAGAGTGGCTTGGGATTATCAGGACCATAAGGTGCGAACTTCTTCAGGTCGTTGTGCAGTTTCTTCGTCACGTCCTTAAAGTCGATAACGGCGTTGATGTCGAGGGTTGCCTCCGTCTGCTCGGGCTGGATATGTTCCATGACGTATTTCTGGAACCTGCGACGGAACTCAGGGATATTCTCAATCTTCAGCGAGAGGCCAACGGCGTACGTGTGACCACCGAAGTTCTCCAACAGGTCGCGACAACTCTTGATGGCATCATAGACATCGTAACCGGCCACACTGCGGGCAGATCCCGTCGCGATGCCGTTGAACTTGGTAAGAACGACTGTCGGACGATAATAGAGTTCTGTCAGACGGGAGGCGACAATGCCAATGACACCTTTTTTCCAGTTCTCGTCGTAGAGCACGATACTGGCGTGATGCTTCTGACTCTCCAGTTTCTCCACGATCTGGTTGGCCTCTTCCGTCATCTGCTTATCGACGTCCTTGCGCTGCTCGTTATACTCATTGATATGGTTGGCCTCGGCCAAGGCCTTGTCGAAGTCGCGCTCCACCAGCAGATCCACGGCCTCAGTACCGTTCTGCATGCGTCCGGAGGCATTGATGCGGGGACCGATCTTGAACACGATATCGCTCATGGTTATTTCCCGACCCGTGAGCCCGCAGATCTCAATGATCGATTTCAGACCCACCGACGGGCTCTGGTTCAGTTGCTTCAGACCGTGGAAGGCCAGAATGCGGTTCTCGCCCATGATGGGTACGATATCCGCCGCAATACTGACGGCACAGAAGTCGAGCAGCGGGATGAGCCGTGAGAAGGGGATGCCATTGTTCTTGGAAAAGGCCTGCATGAACTTGAAGCCTACACCGCAGCCGCATAGATGCTTGAAAGGATAGGTGGAGTCTTCACGCTTGGGATTGAGGACGGCCACGGCTGGCGGCAGTTCCTCATCAGGCACGTGATGGTCACACACAATAAAGTCAATACCCTTCGACTTTGCATAGGCTATCTCATCGATGGCCTTCACGCCACAGTCGAGCACGATAATTAGTTTAATACCTTTTTCTGCTGCGTAGTCCAACGCCTTGATACTGATACCATAGCCTTCCTCGTAACGGTCGGGAATATAGTATTCAATGTTGGAATAGAACTGCTGCAGAAACTTATACACCAAAGCCACCGCCGTACATCCATCGACATCATAGTCGCCATATACCATAATGCGCTCTTTGCGCCCCATGGCGTCATTCAGCCTATCGACAGCCACGTCCATGTCGTTCATCAGGAACGGGTCTATCAGTTCGTTTAGCATCGGACGGAAGAATCGCTTGGCCGCACTCTCCGTTTTGATGCCACGCTGAATGAGGAGGTCTGCGAGAATCGGACTCATGCCGATCTTCTCTCCCAGTTCCTTAGCCGCCGTCTGTCGTTCTGATGTAGGTGGTTCGTAATTCCATTTGAAATGCATTAATATTTATATTTTTATTCTTGTCGCTTTAGTGGCTATTGGAGCCTATTAAGGCAATATAGCGCCCAAAGGTACGAATAAAAAACGAAATAACGGCATAATCTGCTGAAAATTTAACAGATTATGCCGTTTTTTACCTAATTTATATGATTCCGCTACAGGCCGAGTTTCTTACGAATCTCTGCGGGGATGGCATTCTTGTTGATCAGGAAGTCCATCGTGTTGGCAGCGATGAAGGCCTTGGTCATATACCACGTGCCTTTATAGTCGCCGGTCTCACCCCATGAGTTCTTCACCATATAGTATTCCTTGCCGTTCTGGTCCTTGGCGACACCGTAGATGTGCATGCCGTGGTCGTCGGTCAGTTCCCAGTTGTCGAAGCGCTCCTGGCGCATCTCCTGGGTGGGCACGACCTCGGGAACGGTGCAGCCCAGGGAGTCGATGAGGCTGCGGCGCTTCTCGGCAGTCAGTTTCAGCCAGCGGGCCATGTCGCTGCCGGCGAGGCTCTGGGCGGCCTTGGCATCAACGGCGTAGGCCAGACCCTGGCGGGTGAAGCCCGGCTCCGACACGTCACCGCCCCAGGCTACGGTATAACCCTGTTCAATGGCGTTGTCGATGATCTGCATCATCTCGTCCATCGGGAGGTTATAACTCTGCGGGAAGCGCCAGTTGTCCTGCACCTCCACGGCAAAGGTCGTGTAGAAGGGATGATGGGTGTAACTGGTGATGCTCACATAGTCGTCGAGGTTGATGCCGAGGGAAGCCATGAAGGTCTTCGGGGTATATTCCTTGCCCTCGTAGGTGAACTTCTCAGGGCACTTGCCCAGATAGGCGTCGAGGATGCCCTGCAGACCGTTCTTCCAGGCTCCGGAGAGTTTCTTGGCATCGCTTTTGGCAACAGCAGCCACATAAGGCTCCAGTACGGAGAAGAACTCGTTGAAGTTGTTCAGGGAGTCGCCGTAGAGCGAGCCGGGGAAAGGCATCGCATTCTCAGGACAGATACCCCAGGTCTTCAGCGTGGCCAGCACGTCCTCGGCAGAACCGCCCTGGGCGAACTGACAGTCACCATGGAAGCGCACCACCTGAATGGCACGGTCCATATAGGTCTTGTTGGCGATGAACGACTCGCAGAGGTCGTAGGTCTTGCCCGTGGCCTTCAGGATCTCGGCTTCAAAATAGGAGAGGGTAGAGTAGTCCCAGCAGGTGCCCGAACGGTTCTGGTCTTTCATACTGGTAACGGGGATTTCCTTGATGGTGGTGAAGACGGGCTTGTTAGCGTCTTTGGCGGCCTCTTTCTTCTTGGCTGCCGATGCACTGAGGGCGATCATCGCCATGAGTGCGAAAGTTAGAATCTTCTTCATATCTATAAACTGTAAACTGTAAACTATAAACTGTAAACTATTCGTTATTATTGGCTGTGTTGTAGTATATGACTGATTTTTGGCCTATTTTGGCAGAGGTGGTCTATCAGCGACATCCTCAAACCTCTCTGAGAGGGTTGCCGTCAGCACATAGTTCAAGAATAGAGCGGCTTTTTCTTGATATGTCTCTTTCGCGAAGTTCACCAGGCTGTTCCACACAATATAGTTGTTGAGGTACTTGGTTGATACCCCCTTGAAGAATCCGAGAAACCTTTTCAGCTCGCTATGATAGCTGTTGATGTGTTGTATGTGATAGATACCCTTCTTGGCCTTTCCCCCTTTCAGTGGAATCAGGTTGAGATCCTCTTTACGCGAGAGT